>SPKZ01000476.1_pt1 | contig 35149 bp, 35 predicted proteins | sample 2456571 | NCBI WGS metagenome assembly SPKZ01 (sample SAMN11192286, study PRJNA482655) | marine metagenome | biome: ENVO:00000447; feature: ENVO:00000244|ENVO:00000211|ENVO:00000569|ENVO:00002023; material: ENVO:00002151; isolation source: ocean water from marine abyssalpelagic zone ...
AATACCAAGGTGGTACGTCTTAAATACGCGCAGGCAAAAGAAGTAGCGGCTGTATTAACTGGTGTCGCTAGTTCGATTAAAAAAGATGGCAACAAAAAAACAACGCGTAACAGCGGTAGTTCGCGTGAAGCTAATATTCAGTCACACGAAGATACTAACTCAATCATTATTACAGCGCAGCCGGATGTAATGCGCAGCTTAGAAAGCGTTATTCGCCAATTAGACTATCGCCGTGCCCAAGTTAATGTTCAAGCAATTATTGTTGAAGTTGCCGAAGGTGACGGCATCGACTTAGGCGTGCAGTGGGCAAATGCTAAAGGTGGTTTAATTCAGTTTGATAAAGGTGCTTCAATCGGCGCAATTGGCGCGGCGGCATTTTCTGGACGTGGTTACACAACTAAAGCGTCGCAATCGACCACAGGTTCGGGAGATAACCAAAATACTACCAATAATCCTGATATCGTAACGCGAGCAGATTACACCGCGCTGGGCACGGTACTAGGTTCGGTTAAAGGCGCATTAGCAGGATTTGTAACTGGAGACTGGGCGGCGGTTATTCAAGCTATTAGCGTTACTTCGTCGTCTAACATATTGGCTACGCCAAACATTACTACTCTTGATAACCAAGAGGCGATATTTATTGTTGGTGAAGAAGTACCTGTTATCACTGGCTCACAAAGCAATAGTACTAATAATCAACCATTTCAAACCATTGAACGCAAAGAAGTTGGCATCAAGCTAACAGTGACGCCGCAAATTAATGAAGGCAATGCGGTGCAATTGAAAATAGTGCAGGAAGTATCTGGTGTTAAAGCCGGAAACGCGGGTACTGCGGTTGACGTTATTTTCTCAAAACGTTCGGTAAGCACCACGGTTATGGTTGATGATGGACAAATTATCGTTATCGGCGGTCTCATTGACGAGGAAGTGCAAGAAACTGAATCTAAAGTACCGCTATTAGGTGATATCCCAATCATTGGTGCATTATTCCGCTCAAGCTCTACCACCACCAAAAAACGTAATCTGATGATCTTTATCAAGCCAACGATTATTCGTGATGCGGCAACGATGGAGCGTATCAGTGCGAGTAAATACAATTACATTCGCGCGGTGCAGTTAGACAAAGATGCGAAGGGCATTGGTTTAATGCCATTTACCGATGCGCCGATTTTAGATGAGTTACCAAAAAGATTGAACGACTACATTAACGATCATAATGACAAGAAAAAGAAGGCTAACGATGGCGAAGACTGATAATTTATCAACCGTCGAAATGGAGATGACTGAAAATGAATCGGTGGAAACGGGCATTGAAGTTAGTGCTAATGACGACTCTGCTGCTGCCGAAAATATCACCCATCGACTAAGTTTTGCTTTTGCTAAACGTCATGGTGTGCTGTTTATGGTTAAAGAACAGCAAGATGTTTTGGTTCATCATCAAACGACCACAATAGCTTCTTTAGTTGAGGCGCGGCGTTGTGCGCAGCGTCCGCTTATATTGGAATGTGTAGACGATAGCGAATTTGAGCGTTTACTTACCATCGCTTACCAGCACAATAGCTCTGAAACACAGCAATTGGTAGAAGACTTAGGTAATGATGTTGATTTATTCACCTTGGCAGACGAGTTAACCGAAACTCAAGATTTACTAGAGTCGGAAGACGATGCGCCAATTATTAGGCTTATCAATGCGACGTTAAGTGAAGCGATAAAAGAAGGTGCAAGTGATGTACATATCGAAACCTTCGAAAAAAATCTGACTATTCGTTTTCGTGTCGACGGTATTTTACGTGAGGTGCTTAAACCAAATCGTAAATTGGCCTCGTTATTAGTCTCGCGTATTAAGGTGATGGCACGTTTAGATATTGCTGAAAAACGTGTGCCACAAGATGGTCGAATTTCATTGAGCATCGCTGGTCGTGGTGTAGACGTGCGTGTATCAACCATGCCATCGAGCCACGGTGAGCGAGTGGTATTGCGTTTGCTGGATAAAAATCAGGCTAAGCTTAATTTAAAAGATTTGGGCATGACGCTTAAGATCCGCGAGCGTTTTGATGTTTTAATTCATCGTCCGCACGGCATAATTTTAGTGACAGGTCCAACGGGCTCAGGTAAAAGTACCACCCTTTATGCGGGACTTACTGACTTAAACAGCACCGATCGTAATATTTTGACTGTTGAAGATCCTATCGAATATAACATCGAAGGGATCGGCCAAACCCAGGTCAATACTAAGGTTGACATGACCTTTGCTCGAGGCTTGCGCGCTATTTTACGACAAGATCCCGACGTGGTGATGATTGGTGAAATTCGAGACTTAGAAACCGCGCAAATTGCGGTACAAGCGAGTTTAACCGGTCACTTGGTGATGTCGACATTGCACACCAATACTGCCGTGGGCGCGGTCACACGTTTGCAAGACATGGGCGTTGAAACCTTCTTATTATCATCAAGTCTATTAGGTGTGTTAGCACAGCGTTTAGTGCGTACTTTATGTATTAATTGCCGTGAAGAGCATCTGGCCGATGATAGTGAATTAGCACTATTAGGTTGCACAGAACCGACCAATATTTATCGCCCTAAAGGCTGTGAAAAGTGTAATTACACCGGTTATAAAGGACGTACTGGCATTCATGAATTATTAGAAGTGGATGATACGGTGCGTGAAATGATCCACAGCGGCACCAGTGAATTTGACGTTGAGCGTTATGCCAGACAGCAGAGCCCCGGTATACGCAGCGACGGTATTTCAAAAGTAATTGCGGGTATCACCACACTTGAAGAAGTGCTGCGCGTGACCAGAGAAGAATAGCGATGGTAGCATTTGAATATGATAAAACCTTAGACATCGCCGTGCAGACGCAGCAAAAAAGAGATTGTATTAAGTTTACGATGCAGAACGTTATGTCATCGGCGAAGAAATCTTTGCAAATTATCAGAGAAGAATAGTCATGGCAGCATTTGAATATAAAGCATTAAACAAGCAAGGAACGCAGCTAAAGGGTGTGTTAGAAGCAGACTCGTCACGTCAAATTCGTCAACAGTTGCGTGACAAAGGCTTGATGCCGTTAGAAGTTACGCAAGTGGCTACCGCTACTTCAAAAAAAATTGGCTTGGTCAGAAAGCAAAAAATCAGTGCCGCCGAGTTAGCATTAATCACTCGTCAGCTTGCCACGTTAGTGCAATCGGCTTTGCCGATAGAAGAATCGTTACAAGCCGTAGCAGAGCAATGTGAACAAGCGAAGATAAAGTCTATTGTGATGGCTGTGCGTAGCCGAGTTGTTGAGGGTTATAGCCTGGCTGATTCTATGGCGGAATATCCCGACATTTTTGAAAAACTCTATACCGCCATGGTGGCAGCCGGTGAAAAATCTGGACATTTAGACACGGTATTAAATCGATTAGCAGACTACACAGAACAGCGTCACGCCATGCGCAGTAAAATCATGCAAGCGATGATTTATCCGATAATGTTAACTTTGGTGGCGATTGGTGTTATCTCATTATTGTTAGCATTAGTGGTGCCAAAAGTAATCGAGCAATTTGAGCATATGTCACAAGAATTGCCATGGGCGACACGATTGTTGATATTTTTAAGTGATTTTGTTCGTGATTATGGATTGATTATTGTGGCATTGATTGTCGGGACTATCTTTTTGTTCAAGCGACAAATGAACAAGAAAAGTTTTCAATTGAACGTGCATGGCAAAATGCTACATTTACCCGTATTGGGCAAAGTGGCGCGAGGCCTGAATACCGCACGTTTCGCTCGTACCTTAAGTATTTTAACCTCCTCAAGCGTACCGTTACTTGAAAGCATGCGTATATCAGCGGAAGTATTGGCTAATGAGCATATGCGCAAGTCGGTGTTGGAAGCAGCAAATTATGTGCGTGAGGGCTCAAGCCTACGTGCAGCGCTGGCGCAAACGAAACTATTCCCCCCTATGATGCTCTATATGATTGCGTCAGGGGAAAAGAGTGGCGAGTTAGAGCAAATGCTGGGGCGTGCGGCAGACAACCAAGATCGTGAATTTGAAAGTACTGCAAATATTGCCTTGGGCGTATTTACTCCCGCTATAGTGGTGAGCATGGCCTGCGTGGTGTTTTTCATTGTAATTGCTATTTTACAGCCTATTTTGGCACTAAATTCGCTAGTAGGACGCTAGGGTAATAACAGCATACTACAAATTTTAATTTACTAAATTTTTGACTTTTAAAGAGATGATTATGAACAAGATGCGTAACAAAGAATCGGGTTTTACCTTATTGGAACTAATGGTCGTTATCGTTATTTTAGGCATCATGGCCTCGATGATCATTCCTAATCTTTTAGGTAATAAAGAGAAAGCAGATCAACAAAAAGTGGTTACTGACATCTCAACGCTAGAAAGTGCGATGGAAATGTACAAACTAAATAGCAGTCGTTACCCAACAACAGATCAAGGCCTTGACGCATTGGTTAGCAAGCCGTCAATCGATCCTATGCCACGTAACTACCCACAAGGTGGTTATATTAGACGTTTACCTAACGATCCGTGGGGCAATCCTTATTTATTATTAAGCCCGGGTGAAAATGGTGCGGTTGACATTTTCTCTATCGGCTTAGACGGTGAAGAAGGTACCGATGATGATATTGGTAACTGGAATATGCACGAAACAGACGAAGACAATTCATAAATAATGCCTAGGACCGTTAATATGCCACATAATTTAGCTTATCAAGGTCAGCGAAAGCAACAGGGGTTTACGCTGATTGAGCTAATGCTGGTGGCGTTATTAATGGGACTGGCGGCTACCACTGTATTATTGACGATGGACAGCAACGGGCCAGAAAAAAAGCTTAAACGCAGTGCCTATAAAATGGCCGCACTTACCGAATTGGCGCTTGATCAAGCGGTATTGTCTGGCCGAGATTTTGGCATGGTGATAAGCGATAGTGAATATCATTTTGTCGAGTTAGTTGAAACGCGCTGGCAAGCGGTTGACGATCCTATCTTTGGCAAGCAGTCGCTAAAAAATATGGTGTTGCAGTTAGACGTTGAAGGCTTCAAATGGCTGCCCGACAAGAAAGATTTTTCGTCCAATGAGCTTTTTACCGAGCGCGAAGTTGACGACGTTTTAGATGAACAAGAAAAGCCTCATGTGCCACAATTATTAATATTGTCTTCCGGTGAGCTCACCCCATTTAAGGTATTATTTAAAATCAGTGGTGATAATTTTCGATTCTTAAGCGAGTCACAGCAACAATATAGGGTGCTATTAAGCGCCGATTCTCTTGGGCTAATTGGCGTTAAAGAGCCAGATGATGAATAACCCATACGCCAAGATAAGCAAGCAGCGCGGCATGACCTTAATTGAGGTCATGGTTGCGTTAGCCGTATTTGCAATAGCGTCATTGGCGGTGGTTAATGTAGCCAGCGAACACATACGTACGCTGAGTTATATAGAGCAAAAAAATATCGCGCAGTGGATTGCCAATAATCATTTAACCCAATTGCATCTTGATAAAAAATTTCCTAGCCTGGGCAATAAACGCGGCAATATTAAATATGGCGTAGCAACATGGTATTGGCAGCAACAAGTTACAAAAACTCAAGATGCTAAATTTCGTTCGGTCACTATTCGTATATTTAACCGCGAAGATACCGACGCTGCGTTGGCGGAATTATCGTCGTTTGTGGTGAAAAAATGAAGAGGTTAAAAAGACAGCACGGTTTTACCTTGATTGAAATAATGATTGCCATTGGCATCTTTAGTCTTATCGGCCTCGCGTCGACCCAAGTTTTATTTTCAGTATTACGCAGCGATGAATTGTCACAAAAATCGGTCGCTGAAATCACCCGTATGCAACGCACCTTTCAAATTATGCAACGCGACATCATGCAAATTACCGCAAGAAAAACCCGTATCAATGGCGGCGAACCGCAAGATACATTTTTATTGGCGGGTGAGGGCATGATAGAAAGTGATGATGACGGTATTGCCTTTACCCGATTAGGTTGGCGTAATCCGGCGCAAATGTTTCCTCGAGGCACAGTGCAGGCCGTGGGGTATCGTTTGCAAGAAAACAAACTGCAAAGACTACATTATTTATATCCTGATCAGGAAACGGGCACCGAGCCGCAAGTTACTACGCTATTAGAATCAGTAGAAAATCTTAAATTTGAATATTTTGATAACAAGAAATGGCAAAAGAATTGGCAAGGCAGCAAATTGCCACGCGGTATCGCTGTTATTTTAACCACTGAAAAGCACGGTGAAATGCGTTGGCAATTTCTAGTGGCGGGCGGCCAATGATAAATTATCGAGACACATCGCCGGCCTTTAGTAACCAACGCGGCATAGCACTTATTACGGTGATGCTAGTATTGGCGCTTATTGTGATTATTGCTGCTGGCATGACCTCGCGTTTACAGTTACTAATGAATCGCAGCATTAACCAGCAGGCATACCAACAAGGCATGTGGGCTGCGCTTTCAGGCGAGCAATTAGTTTATAAGGTATTAGAACAAGATTATAAAGACAACAAAAAAGTCACACACTTGAAACAGTTTTGGGCCAGTGAAGGTTTAGCCTTTCCTATCGGAGATGGCATGTTGTCGGGAAAAGTCCAAGATTTGCATAGTTGTTTTAATGTAAATGCCTTGGCGGTAAAACCGGCGCAACCTGGCGGGAAAAATCCGCAGCGCGATAAATTTGAAATTTTATTGTTGTCGGTCGGCTTAGAAAGTTATGTGGCGGAGCTGCTCACTAGTACTATTGGCGATTGGGTCGATGATGACCGCCAAATGTCGGGCAGTTTGGGCGCGGAAGATGAAAACTATGCCAGTAAGGTAGTGCCATATTTAGCGGCGAACAGCTCAATGCTTACCATTACTGAATTGATGGCGGTTGAGGGCGTAACCGCCGCCATTTATCGAAAAATTAGGCCTTTGCTTTGTGTATTGCCTGCGCTAAATCAGCGCATTAATATTAATACAATAAGCGCAGACAACGCCCATATTTTGGTGGCGATGTTTGATCAAAAGTTAGATTTAAGCAATGCGCAGGCAATCATTGCAGCAAGGCCAGAAGAAGGCTTTACTAATGTCGCTGACTTTTTTGCATTACCGGAAGTGAAAGCCGCTGGCACATTAAGTGCGGAAGATAAAAAACAATTTGAACTGCGCAGTGATGACTTTAGGGCGCAGTTAACCTTTAGCGTGCAAGATCGTAGTTTTACAGTGGAAAGCATTTATCAACGAAACGCCAAGCATGAACTTGTGGTTGTTTCCCGTCAGTTTGGAAAAATAGAATAAATGAAATGTTGGAGTATATAGAGTGAGCGAACGATTAATAATCCGCTTAGGAAGCCAGCAACAATATGCCATTTCATGGCTGTTGTTCTCTGACAAAGAAGGTGAAGTAGTTGCGTCTGGCTGTTTGAAGAACGCACAAGAGTTGACGCAATTGACTCAGCACGCCAAAAACAATGTGGTTGAAGTCTTAATTCCTGGCCAAGATGTTAGCTATTTTGAAGTGGAGTTGCCAAAGGTCAATCGCCGACAAGCACTAGCGGCTATTCCATTCATGTTAGAAGATGATTTAGGCAGCGACGTTGAGACCTTGCATTTTGTTTATCCAAAAAGTGAAGGTCAACAACAGGGCGTTTATGTTTGCAGTAAAGACAAAATTAGCCAGTGGTTAACGTGGCTCAGTGATGCAAGCATTAGCACGAATTTGATGGTGCCAGACTATTTGGCCTTGCCTGTTGCCGGCGAAAATCACTTGAGCTTGTTGCAATTACAGCATGAAGTTGTGTTGCGACATGGTGCCAATAAGGGGCAAACTGTAGATATATCCTGGTTGCCAATGGTACTACAGCAGCTGTCAATGAGTGATGAAGAATCGTTAACCATCGATGATTATGGTATTGAACAACGATTATCTGTTGAAAATATTGAGTGGCAAGAGCAAACCCTATTGTTGCCAATGCAGCAACTAGCGCTTGGCATTAAGCAGTCGAAAATTAATTTATTAATTGAAGACTTTGCTCAAAATAAGCAGCGTAATAGTGATTTCTCCATATGGCGTAAGGTCATGTGTGTTGCTGCGTTTGCGTTGATATTGATACTGGGCGAGCGTTTTTATCAAGTTCATCAATTAGAGCAACAACGTCTGGCACTTAAAAAGAGTTCCGAGACAATTTATCGACAATTAAATCCTAATGTGGTGCACATTGTCGGCTTAAAGAAAAGAATGCAAGAGCAATTAACTTCGCTATCTGGTGGGCAAGGTGATGGCCTGTTATTGGATATGCTTGGCATGCTTAATAGCGCATTTGATCAAGTACCAAGCGTTAAACCACAAAATATTAAGTTTGACTTACGTCGCCGCGAGCTACGACTGCAAGCAAACGGTGAAGATTATCAGCAGTTTGATCAATTTAAAAAGATACTCTCGACCAAATATTCGGTCACAACGGGTGCAATGAACAACAATGGCAATGAGGTAAGCGGCTCGTTTACCATTAAGGTAAAACAATGAAACAGTGGTTAGCAGGATTAGAGCCTCGTGAGCGCAAGTTAGTGCTGGCGCTGGCAGGCATGATGGTGATAGCCGTTGGTTATTATTTTTTAATTCAACCGTTAGCGCAACGTTTTGAAATGGCCGAAAAAGGCGTTAAACGTGAAACGCAACTTTTAAGCTGGGTGCAAGAGAGTGCCGCTAAAATAGTAATATTACGTGGCGCCAATGGTGTTAAACCAGCCGCCCGTAATCGCTCAGTAAGTCAGATAATAAATACAAGCGCCGCTCGTTATAAATTAACGGTGAATCGCATACAGCCGCAAAATAACAAGCTGCAAGTGATGGTAGATCACGTGCAATTTTCGGTGATGTTGCAATGGTTACAAGCATTGCAGTTACAGCATGGTTTAACCGTTGATGTAGCAGACTTTCGCCGTGAAAACGAAAGCGGTTTTGTTAAAGTTAGATTGCTGGTGAGCCAATAAATCATGATGAAAATAATTAAATATAGCCTGTTGGCAATATGTATATATTTGGGCTTTTTGCTGGCGTATCTTCCAGCGAATATTGCAGTGCATTATGCACCAAAACTAAGTGGTCAGGCGTTGCCAAAAGCACTTTCATTGGGCGTGGTTAGTGGCAGCGTATGGCAGGGGGAGGTTAGCAGGTTAAACGTTAGTGGATTAATGTTAGATAAAGTGCGTTGGGATCTGTCCTTCTGGAGCTTATTTCGCGGCGCGGTGGTTATAGACGCTAAAGTGGGTAGCCGGCGCAGCGATATTCAAGGCAAAGGACGCCTCAGTTTTATTGATCAACAGCTATCTATAGATAATTTAACGCTGCGAGCTGACGTTGCTTCATTGGCGGCAATATCACCATTACCCTATGGTCTAAAGGCTAGTGGCCGTTTAAATTTAACAGTGAAAAACTACGTACAAGCGCAGCCTTGGTGTGACTCACTCATTGGTGACTTGCAATTAACCCAAGGTAATATTGCCAGTGATTTTGGCCAAGTGCCCGTCACTCAAGCTAATGTGAAATTAAGTTGTGACAATGGCAGTATTGTTGCCTCGCTTAAACCCGCAACCAATAGTCTGGGTATTGATACTAAAGTGGTCATTGATAAGTCTCGTCGCTTAAACGTGCAAGGCAGTATATTGCCTCCTGCGAATGCGCCAAAAGACTTTACCAACTTGCTTAGCTTTACCGGGCGTCCTGATCCCCAAGGGCGTTACCGCATAGCGTATCAGCAAAGACTTTAATCGTTGCTGCTTATGAGCAATTAAGATAACCAATGTGTAGGATTAATGATGACTGAAAAACGCGAGTTACCACAAATATTATCCAGTGAAATTTGTGCCAAAAGCCGATTTTTTTCCATCGAGCAGGTTAAGTTACGTTTTTCTAATGGTGTTGAGCGTGATTATGAGCGCATGAAGGGCGGTGGTCACGGCGCGGTAATGGTTGTGCCTATGTTGGATGACAACACCATGTTATTAATTAATGAATATTGCTGCGGCACGCACAGTTATGAGCTAGGATTTCCTAAGGGGCTGATTGACCCTGGCGAAAGTCCAATAGAAGCGGCTAATCGTGAGCTCAAAGAAGAGATTGGTTATGGCGCAAAGCAGTTTGTCGCATTAAAGTCGTTAGCCATGGCGCCAACGTATTTTGGCTCAAGCATGCATATATTCTTAGCGAGTGAGTTATACCCAGAAAAATTGCAAGGTGACGAACCAGAGCCACTAGACGTCATTAACTGGTCATTACACGATAGTGATCAGTTGTTAGTGCATAACGACTTTAATGACGCACGATGTGTTGCAGCGTTACTGTTGGCTAAAAAAGTGCTTGCCTAGCAAAGAGTAATAATTAGTAAGGTGGAAGTAATATGAGCGTTAGTGAATTAACCTTAGCGGTGGAAAAGGTGGCTAGAGAGGCGGGGGCTGAAATTCGCCGTATTTACACGCAGGGTGAATTCACCACTTACACCAAAAACGATCAATCTCCGGTCACCAGCGCTGATTATGCCGCCAATGATATTATCTGCGCAGCTCTTGCGCTATTAACCCCTGATATTCCAATCGTTTCTGAAGAAAGTGATGAAATTCCGTTGGAACTCAGACACCGTTATCAAAAATATTGGTTGATTGACCCATTAGATGGTACGCAAGAGTTTGTTGCTGGCAGTGACGATTTTGCGGTGGCGATAGCCTTAATTGATAATCACCAACCGGTATTAGGGGTTATATATGCCCCGATACATGATAGGTGTTATTTGGCTAGCAAAGGCAACGGTGCATATCGTCGGGACTATGGTGGTCTTACAAAAATTTCAGTGAAAACTAAACAAAATAAGCAAGATAAACACATCACTATTGCGGTAAGTTTACGCCAAGCCAAAGAGACCATTTTGTCACGTGTTTCAAGCGAGTTTGAATATCAGCTTGTTGCTATGGGCAGTGCAACTTTAAAAGCCTGTTTGGTTGCGCAAGGAGGCGCTGATTTTTATATGCGCATTGGCCCAACTGGCGAGTGGGATACCGGCGCGGCACATTGTATTATACATGAAGCTGGTGGCAATATTACCGATTTGTCGCTAGACACATTAACCTACAATAAGCGTGATACGCTGTCTAATCCAAACTTTGTGGTCTGTGGTGATCTCAAACTGCCCTGGTATAACATCATAAAATAAAAGACTTATTTTAATAAGTTACTCATCGTTTATCTCTACTATACTTAAAGAATATGACACTTGGTGTCGTTTTTTCAGGGAGATAAGGAAATGGGTAGTAGTGTTAAAAAATTAGATATTATTCATCAACAATTGTTGACCATGCAGCAAAACATGACCGACAAATTAGCTAGTATTAAAGCAACGGTAAGCAAAGAAGCAAATACCGATTGGTCTGAGCAAGCGCAAGAACGTGAAAACGATGAAGTATTGGATGCATTAGGCAACGAAGTTCGTCGCGAATTACAACTGGTTAATCTTGCCTTGCACCGCATGAAAGAAGGCGATTATGAGTATTGTGGTGATTGCGGCGAGTTAATTAATATAGAGCGTTTAAAGGTCTTACCTTTCACTAATCACTGCATTAAATGCGCCAGTAAACGAGACTGAATCCCGCCTTGCTTAGCATTCGACATTAACATTACGTAGTTAATAGTTAAAAACCTCAGAAAAGTGCTATCGTGCTAAGCAACTATTCTTTGTTGTGGACGTGCATGAGAACAATTCTTTTTGGTAATTCCGGCTCCGGAAAGTCAACCATGGCAAGCGGTATGTGCCAACAATCTCAAATTCCCCATCTTGACCTCGATACCATCGCTTGGTTGCCCTGTTTGCCGCCGCGGCGCCGTTCAGTGACTGACAGCATGGCAATGGTGACTCCCTTTATTGAGGCTAATCAGCAATGGGTCATTGAAGGCTGTTATTGCGATTTATTAGAGCAACTATTGCCACATATTACGCAGATGATATTTATGGATTTAAGCATTGAAGATTGCATTATCAATGCTAAAAATAGACCTTGGGAGCCGCATAAATACCAATCGAAAGCATTGCAGGATGAAAATTTGACGATGTTGTGCGATTGGATAACGCAGTATGAAAAGCGCGAAGATGCCTTTTCATTGCAATCGCACCTTGAGTTATTCTCATCGTTTAACGGCTATAAGCAACGCATTAGCCGTAATATAGCCGTACCACTTGGAAATGCGTGATTTCAGCAAGTCGAGAAGCGTGCCAAATGCTAGGCATAAGATATGTCGTTAAGTCATTCTCAACAAATATCTTATAACGACGTATTTGGTCGCTTATCGCCTTGCCCTACGGGAGGTCGGGTATTAATAACAGGAATGAATTTTGACGAGATTAGATCTTTATCAAGTTGATGCCTTTGCATCGTCAGTTTTTACCGGTAATCCTGCGGCGGTAATTCCGTTAACAACGTGGTTGCCCGATAACATCATGCAATCCATAGCCACTGAAAATAACCTGTCGGAAACTTCTTTTTTTGTACCAACGGCAACTGGTTATGCACTGCGTTGGTTTACTCCGGCACAAGAAGTGGATCTTTGCGGTCATGCGACATTAGCCGCCGCACATGTACTTTTTCAACACCTTGGTTACGATAAACCATGTATTGAGTTTGATACGCGCAGTGGTTTATTGGTGGTAGAAAAAAAAGTAGACAGTTATAGCATCGATTTCCCTGCCACTATGCCAAAACCTGTGACGCCGCCGCCAGCACTGCTTGCTGGCTTAGGTGTGCCAGCGCAAGTAGTGATGGCCGCATTTGATTATATTGTGGTGTTAGAAAATGAAGGACAATTGCGCGATCTCAAGCCCGACTTATCACAATGGCTAAGCTTAAACTTACGCGGAGTTGTAGTGACTGCACCAGGTGATGATGTTGATTTTGTCAGTCGATGTTTCTTTCCAAAGCTATTGGTTAATGAAGATCCGGTGACTGGCTCGGCTCATTGTGAATTGGCACCCTATTGGAGCGAAAAATTGCAACGCGAGACGTTACAAGCGACACAGTTGTCGGCGCGCAGTGGCAAGATTAGTTGTCAAATGAATGGTCAGCGAGTGATCTTAATCGGCAATGCGATTGATTATATGCGCGGGGAAATTACGTTTTAGTTAATGGCCCTGAACAATTTCTTGTTCAGGGCCATTATAAGCGGTTAAAACAGACGATTTAAGCCGTTAAGCGCTGCCACACGATAGGCTTCTGCCATCGTTGGGTAGTTAAAGGTGGTATTAACAAAGTATTCGATGTTATTGCCTTCGCCTTTTTGTTCCATGATGGCTTGCCCGATATGCACGATCTCAGAACTGCGTTCGCCAAAACAGTGAATGCCTAAAATTTCTTTGGTATCACGATGGAATAATAGTTTTAAGAAACCGATGTCAATGCCACTTATTTGCGCACGTGCAAGGTGTTTAAATTGAGCGCGACCTACTTCATAAGGCACTTTTTGTTCGGTCAATTCTTGTTCTGTTTTACCCACTGAGCTTATCTCTGGAATGGTGTAGATTCCAGTCGGAATATCATGGATTAACGAGCCTTCATTGTTGCCACTAATCATTGCTTTAGCAGCAATACGCCCTTGATCATAAGCGGCACTGGCTAACGATGGGTAACCAATAACATCTCCCACCGCGTAAACGTTGTCGACCGTCGTTTGATAATGCTCGTTAACATCTACCTGACCACGAGAATTAGCGCTTAAGCCGATAGCTGCTAGGTTTAATGAGCTTGTATTACCGGTACGACCGTTGGCAAATAATAAGCAATCGGCGCGCATCTTCTTACCAGACTCAAGGTGCACAACCACACCATTTTCGGTCTCTTCAATTTTTGAGTAAGACTCACTGTGACGGATCACTACGCCATTGTTCCAAAAGTGGTAAGACAGTGAATCACTGACTTCGGTATCAAGGAATGATAATAAGCGGTCACGAGTATTGACTAAGTCGACGCGTACACCAAGGCCTCTAAAAATCGAGGCATATTCCGAACCAATAACACCAGCACCATAAATGATGATGCTTTTTGGTTGGTGATCCAGTGACAAAATGGTGTCACTATCGTAAATGTGTTTGCTATTAAAATTAACGTCAGCGGGTTGATATGGACGCGACCCAGTTGCAATGACAATTTGCTCGCCGCGAATATATTCTTTATCACCATTTTTATTAACGATTTCAATAATGTTTTTGTCAACGAACTTTGCATCACCACTATACACTGGACAATTATTTCGTAGATAGAATCCTTGGCGCAATTTCACCTGATCTTTAATCACTCGTTCCGTGTGTTTAAGGATGCTTTGGAAGGTTACTTTTTTGCTTAGATCACTGTCAACGTCAAAACCGCTGCGTTTGAACTCGACTAAACGAGATACAGAATGACGTAAAGCCTTCGAAGGAATAGTGCCCCAGTGAGTACAACCACCACCGACCGATTCATATCGTTCGACAACAGCAACACTTTTACCCTGTTTGCATAATCCCATCGCAGCGCCTTCACCACCAGGACCGGTACCGATCACAACTACATCGTAGTGTGCTGATATATTGAGATTAATTTGCATAGAAGTTGTCTTCTTTTTCTTAGGGCTAGTCACTGTGCTATTCCTTGAACGTATTTTATATTTAGTAAGCAAGATAGTAACCCTTGTAGGAATAAATCGCTACGTTTACGGTGATAAGTTCATTTTGTACATGGCAAAAATTTGACCCATATTACATTTTTAAAAAACCGCGATTAATAAAGAGTAATCGACACACGTTTAACTTAATAAAAATAAGCACTGGACAATGTAATGTTATAATGTAACATTGTCTGGAATTGTTATGTTATAACGTTATCAAACGGGCGGTTAAATTGTTTTCTAAATCAAAAATATCCATTGCTACTATGAGCACGCTATTATTAGTTACTACTAATGTGGCAGCAGGCACTGACAAGCCAAGCAAAAAAGAAATTGTAAAGATCCCTACTACTTTAAGCATTGAAGTGATCAGCGTGAAAGCACAAAGTCATTTACTACGTAGTGATCTAGATTCATTGGTATCTTCAACGCTGATTGAGCGCGAGCAGTTAGATATGATGCAATCTAGCAGTTTGGGTGAAACCCTTAAGTTTAATCCTGGTATTCATGCCAGTTATTTCGGACCTAGTGCGTCGAGTCCTGTTATCCGAGGTATGGATGGCCCAAGAGTTAAGGTAATGAAAAATGGTTTGGACGGTGGTGACGCCTCGCGCAGCGCACCAGACCATCAAGTGAGTGGTGATTCAAGCAATGCATTGCAAATTGAAATATTACGTGGTCCCGCCACGCTATTACACGGTAGCGGTGCTATTGGTGGTGTGGTCAATGTGATTGATAAAAGCATTCCGGTGAAATTAATACCTGAGACATCTGCTGAAATATCTGCCAGTTTAAGTTCCGTTGATGAAGGGAAAAATGTCGCGTTTAGTTTGGAAACAAGTACTGGCAAGATTGCCTATTATGTCGATGCATTCGCACGTAATGCCAAGGAAACTAAAATTCCAGGTGATGCCCATTTAGGGCATGCAGAACATGAGGAACATGACGATCACGAGGAACATGAAGAGCATGAAGAACATGATGAAATGTCCGGGATTCTAGAAAACAGCCAGGCTAATAGCAGAGGTTTCACTATTGGCAGCAGTTTCATCGATGATAACTTTATGATTGGCGGTGCTTTTTCATATTCCGATTCACAATACGGTCTAATTGGCCATGAAGAACATGAGGGTGCAGAGCATCATGACGAAGGCGAGCACGGACATGAAGAATTACCATTTGTCGAAACAACGCAAAAAAGACTGCAGCTACAAGCAAAGTGGTTTGCCCCGTCGCCGTATATTGATGAGATAACCATTAAAGCAGGGCATACGGATTATCAGTTACAAGAAATAGAAGACGCTAGTGTGGCGACACAAATTAGCAATAAAAGCAGCGAAATAAAGGCGCAAATACATCATCGATGGTTGGCTGATTGGCAAGGTATTACAGGAGTGCATTGGCAGACGAGCCAAATAACGCCAGTTGGCGAAGAGGCCAATTCACCGGCAACAAAAACAGATACCGTGGCGTTGTTCGCCACACAGAAACGACAATATAAAGCACTCGAATGGCATGTTGGCGCTCGTATTGAGCACGTTAAAATACAGCCGAGTTTAATGCAGGCCAATACATTGTCTACTATCAGTTTTACACCGCTAAGTTGGGCGACGGGTTTAAGCTGGAATATTAACGAACAGCAACAATTATTAGTTAACTTTAATCATAGCCAGCGTGCATTAAGCGCTAGTGAATTATTTGCATTTGGTGAGCATTTAGGTACTTCAACCTTTGACGTTGGTGCCTATTTTAATATGGCCACTCAAGGTAATAAAGCGTTAAACAAGCCAGATACTTTCTATAATAAACTGCATAGCGAAGACGCAAACACTTTAGATTTAGGCTGGCGTTACAATGGTGACAATCTAGTATTTGCCAGTTCGGTGTTTTACAGTGAAGTTAAGAATTTCGCTTATCAAGACTTTGCTGATTTAGACAATGGTAACTTGCCTATTTATCTTACGCGTCAAGAGCGAGTAAATTTGATGGGTGGGGAATTACAGCTTAGCTATTTCTTCAATGATTATGTCACCTTAAGTAGCTTCGTTGATTACGTTGATGTCTCATTAGACAAAGGGGGCAATTTACCACGTATTCCACCGCTTCGTTTTTCGTCGCAATTAAACGTTGAATTCCAACAATGGCATTTTAATCTCATGTTGACGCATTACGCTAAAGCAAAAAAGTTGGCGCATAATGAACGAACTACAGCGGCGTATAAGTTGTTAGATATGAGTATTTATAAACATCAATTATTGGATACAGGTAAGCTAACTTATTTTATGAAAGTGAGTAATTTACTCAATACTGAGGCGAGAGTGCATAGCTCGTTTTTAAAAGATAAAGCTCCATTACCTGGCATTAATGCCAAGGTGGGATTTCGTTGGAGTTTTTAAGTTAATTGGTATTAGTATTGGAACTTGAGCAAGCCGCGTGATCTTGAGAGAGCACGCGGCTTTATCAAGTGAATCATATATACCAATTACACTAAATAATTGCCCACTTGTGCTGGTTAAAATTAGCCATTACATCGTTGCTCTCAATCCTAATAACAAGCTATGAGTTAATCGAGTGAGGTGGCGATAGAGGAATTATTTTGTCAGCAAACATCAGCGGTTGATGTATTGGTTGCGGCGCAATACAAGGACTTTCTGACACAGGCAATAGCTAATCTATCGGCGCCGCGAGATAAGATGATATTACAACACTACTTTATTGAGCAACGAGACAAAATAGTAATTTTCGCAGAGTTAAGTTTGTCGGCTACTCAATTTGATCGGGTTTTATTTCGTGCGAAATCGCATTTAAAGAGCGTTTTGTTAACGGCTAAAGATGACTAGCCCAGTACAGTTCAAACAATTTCGGGTAACTGGCCTTTAATACTTTTGTTTTATCTTTAAAGCGTTTGCCTTGCGGTTGGTTTTGGCCTGATAAGACATAGGGTAATTCACCTTCGTGCCTTCCTTCAAATATTTGACCGGCAATTAAGTCGTATTCATCTAGATATGGGTCGGCATATCCTTCTTTGTCTTGCCCTATATATAGACATGCAATAGTATCAGGTTTTTTTAGACTATTGTAATACGCCTCTTGTCCGCGAGATATTAGCCAACATCGAAATTCTGCAAAAGCATATTCACTGTTACAACCTGAAATGACAAATGCAGCGCCCCAAAGATCCCACGTATAAGAATCACGCATTCTGAGGTTGAAATGTTTGTCGAACGCGGCTAACTCCTCATCCGTTAGAGGGGTTAGTTTGTCGGTTAACTCGGTGGCCAAAGTATCTGAGTCAGCGTGTAAATCTGTCGCGCTAACTAATTGCCAAAATTGCTCTTCAGTCATGTAATGTCGTTTGATGATTAAATGGGTCAATATACTCAAAACCGCCAAAAAAGCGAGTTTTGTTTACCCTTTACCAATGATTTTTATTGCGCTGGCTCGCAGTTGATAGATGGTTAAAGGGCCTGTAACACTACTGCGATCGAAAGATTGCCCAGCGTCTTTAGCCATATGTTCAAGATGCAAGACAGCTTGTTGTTTGGTTAATTTTAAAGGCGTTAAAAGACCTGTGACAAAAGCGGTTCTACCACGAGCGCTCATGGGAATGATAATTTCTCCATCTTTCACTTTCACCCGAATCTTATTACCATTGGCGGTAGCAACCTCTGCCTAGCAGCCCCTTTTTTGGCAGACAGCAACAACGGTTCCCTCAATGGTAACCGCTGAGCTCAAATAGTTGTTAGGGTTGCTTAATATTTTATTAATGGGTGTGATGATGGACATATCGACGCTTTGTTGCAATACGTCACTCCCCCTAGCATGGCAATAGCCGGTAAGGCATAAGCCGATGATAATAAATGTGCCAACTGCTTTTAACATGATAGTCTCAAAATGGTGAGTAAAGTTTAAGCATACCCCTTATTGAGTTTTCTGCCAACCTTTTGATTTAACACATTTGTGCAGCTTCCAATACTTGTTGGCGAAACCAAATATGACTAGCATCGTGATGCAATAAAGGGCTCCAAATCATTTTTAACTCAATGGGTGGAATGTCAAAAGGAGGGGGTAGGCAGCTATAAACTGGGTCGTATTCGAAACGCGACGCCGCTTTGCTTGGCAATGTTGCAATCAATTGATCTTGTTGTGCAAGTTGAATGGCTACGTTGTAGTTTCGGGTAAATACTTTAATACTGCGTTGCTCACCAATCTTAGCCAACGCTTCATCAACCCAACCCAGTTTTTGGACATCTTTTGGGTCCATACCAACACCCACACCAAATCCAGTCTTGGATACCCAAATGTGTTTTGCACGGAGGTAGCTTTGTAGGCTAAATCGTTTAGCACTAGGGTTGTCCGCGCTAAGTAAACAGGTAAAAGTATCCCACCATAAGGTTTTTTGATGAAAAGATTGCGGTAATTCTTCAAAGCGGTTGATAGCCATATCCACCTTGCCTTCTTCTACGTCATGAAAATTAATGTCGCTGGGAGTCATGATATCTAGGCTAATGTTGGGCGCTATTTTGCTGATATTACTTAACAAACGTGGAATTAGCGTGGAAGAGGCATAATCGCTAGCCATTATTCTAAATACGCGCTCGCTAGTGGTGGCGTTAAAGCTATCTTCACTTTGCAACGCTTCTTCTAGTTCTAATAATATTTTTCGGATTACTGGCGCTAGGCCTTGTGCACGCTCCGTTGGTGTCATGCCATCAGATGTTCTCACCAAGATAGGATCGTTAAATAGGTTACGTAGCCTCTTCAAACCATTACTCATAGCGGGTTGGGTAATATTGAGTTGAATAGCGGCTCTAGTAACATTCTTTTCGCGCAATAGCACATCAAAATAGACCAAAAGATTTAAATCAATTTTATTTATGTTCATGACAATGGCCCTTATAAATTATCGCGGATGAAGCCAATTTACAGGATTTAAGCGATTAATGATATAAGGGATTCGAATGAGCGTTTGAAAAAATAACAGTCATAAAATTAATGGCTTATTGATTGATTTTGAGTGTGATATATATGATGTTTAATCATAATAAATTGATATTAAAGGTTATTAATGTTTTTCCGTTCGATTGTTAAAGTTAAGGAATTATTTTAAAGATGTTGAGTTAATGTTTCAATATTCAGGCTGTGAATGTCGATAATAATAAATATAAACTAACCTTATATACGATGTTGCGGCTAGTATTTATGCATTCGCTGCTTGGAGTTAAAAATAAAGCAAGCCAAACAAGTGAACCATCAATCAAAATGTTAAGGATTATTGCTATGTCTAAATATACTCAAGATATCGACACCATTACTACCCTTTGCCAAGTACAAGGCAAATCATGGGGCGCAATCGATCCTGAATCAGTTGCTCGCATGAAAGCGCAAAATCAATTTAAAACAGGCATTGAAATTGCTAAATATACCGCTGACATAATGCGTCGCGACATGGAAAACTACGATAATGATACGGCTAAATACACCCAATCATTAGGTTGTTGGCATGGTTTTGTTGGGCAGCAAAAAATGATTTCTATCAAGAAACATTTTGAAAATACTGATCGATGTTACTTATACTTGTCTGGTTGGATGGTCGCAGCGCTACGTTCTGACTTTGGTCCGTTACCTGATCAATCTATGCATGAGAAAACGTCTGTTTCTGCGTTAATCGAAGAGCTTTATACATTCTTGCGTCAAGCCGATGCGCGTGAGCTTGGTGGTTTATTTTCAGATTTAGATGCCGCACGCAAAGCCGGTGACTCAAGCGCAGCTGCTAGCGTGCAAGACAAGATTGATAATTACGTGACACACATTGTACCGATCATTGCTGATATTGATGCTGGTTTCGGTAACGCTGAGGCAACCTATTTATTAGCTAAGCGTATGATTGAAGCGGGTGCTTGTTGTATTCAACTTGAAAATCAGGTATCAGACGAAAAACAATGTGGTCACCAAGATGGCAAGGTAACCGTTCCACATGCTGATTTCTTAGCAAAAATTAACGCGGTTCGTTATGCCTTCCTTGAGTTGGGTGTTGATAACGGTGTAATCGTTGCACGTACCGATTCGTTAGGTGCTGGTTTAACTAAGCAAATAGCGGTAACCAATCAGCCAGGCGATCTGGGTGACCAATACAATGCTTTCTTAGACGTTGAAGAAGTGGCACCTAGCGATATTAAAAACGGTGACGTTATTTTAAATCGCGATGGCAAGTTGGTACGTCCTAAGCGTTTAGCTAGTAACTTGTTCCAATTTAAGCAAGGCACCGGGGAAGCACGTTGTATTTTGGATTGTATTACCTCATTGCAAAACGGTGCAGATTTATTATGGATTGAAACCGAGAAGCCACACGTTGGTCAAATTGGCGCGATGGTTAACGAAATTCGTAAAGTCGTACCAAATGCAAAATTGGTTTATAACAACTCACCGTCATTTAACTGGACCTTGAATTTCCGCCAACAAGTTTTTGATACGATGAGTGAAGAAGGCAACGATGTTTCTGCTTATGAGCGCGCTGAATTAATGAACGAGCAGTACGATACAACAGAATTAGCGATTATTGCTGATGAGAAAATCCGTACTTTCCAAGCCGACTCTGCGCGTGAAGCGGGTATCTTCCATCACTTAATTACTTTGCCTACTTACCATACCACGGCATTATCTACCGACAATTTAGCTAAAGAATACTTTGGTGACAAAGGCATGTTGGGTTATGTAGAAGGCGTGCAACGTAAAGAAATCAGACAGGGCATCGCATGCGTTAAGCACCAGAACATGGCTGGTTCAGACATTGGTGATGCACATAAAGAATACTTCGCTGGTGACGCAGCCTTAAAAGCTGGTGGCGAAGACAATACAATGAATCAGTTCTAATACCAATTGGTATAAAAAGCTGAGACATAAAAAAGGCCATTACCGCAAGGTAATGGCCTTTTTATGTTCAGGACGAACGGTATGCTGCGATGCCATGGACGGCAAAGAGCAGCAACGTGAAATATAGCACTTGGTGTTTAGTAGTAAGAATGATCACCAGACTGATGTTCAGTCATATCTTTAACAGCCGTTAGTTCGCCACTAAATAGCTCTAACATTTCTTTTTCAATGCCTTCTTTTAGCGTTACATCAACCATTGAACAGCCATTACAACCACCACCAAATTGCAAGACAGCAATGCCATCATCGGTAATTTCCATTAATGTTACTTGGCCGCCGTGGCTTGCCAATTTTGGATTTATTTCAGATTGAATAAAATAGTCAACACGATCAACTAACGGAGCGTCATCATTTACTTTACGCATTTTGGCGTTAGGTGCTTTTAAGGTTAATTGTGAACCCATTTTATCGGTGACGTAATCAATTTCTGCTTCGTCAAGGTATGGCACACTTTGCTCGTCAACAACCGCTGAAAAGCCATCGTATTGAAAGGTTTTATCCGTTTCTTCAAACGCGTCTGGTGGGCAATATGAAACGCCACACTCTGCATTTGGAGTTCCAGGGTTAACAACAAAGACACGTACCGCTGTGTTTTCTGGTTGATTACTTAAAAGCTCGCTAAAGTGCTTTTGAGCTTGTTCTGAGATTGAAATCATCGGCTGCCTCGAATATTGCTGTAACTAAATAGTTGCGACTGAGTTAAGTCGAATTACTGAAACTCAGGCTAATTATATAGCTTATATGTGGGCGGCGATAGGGGCTTTAAAGGGCAGTGAAATATTAATCAAGCAAAGTACGTGCAATGGTCCAATATTGAATATCGACTGGTTGTTGCGTCAATATGCTATTACTCAATTCTTGCATTGTCGCACCCGTTGTAAATACATCATCAATGAGCGCAATACAATCACCTTTTATCGGGTATGATAACTCGAAAACGTTATCTAAATTATGCTGTCGCTGTTTAGCGCTAAGCTGTGCTTGCGCTGTAGTCGCTTTGTTTCTTTTACAGCAATGTAATAAAGGAATGTCTAAAAACTCGCTCAAGCCTTGGGCCAATAATGCGGCTTGATTAAAGCCTCGGCTGTGTTGGCGTCGCCAATGCAATGGAACCGGCACAAGAAACTGTGGCTTGTCGATTAATTGTTGTTGCAATAATTGCTGCACACGGCGAGCCAAATGCCGAGCTAATTCACGAGCCGCTAAATAATTACTATGATATTTTAGCGATGAAATAAGCTCCTTACTTGGCGAGTGATAGCTACTGGCGGTAACTAATACATGCGCCGGAGGAGATTGTTGACACTTGCCACAAAAAGAAACCGCGCTAGGAATTGGCGCAGCGCAGCCCAGACAAAGCTGGTCTGGGTAAGGTAAATCTTGGCGGCACACCGAGCATAAATGATCGCGATAATGTGCTGTTTTTCTATTACATAATAAACAGCAATGGGGCAGAGTATTGCGACAAGTTTCTATGGCGCCAAGTAATCGGCGAATATAGTGAAGCGATGTATTTGCACTCAATAATCTCATCACTTCATATTAGTTCAATTAAATCCATAGCGTTTGCTCACTTCATCAATACAATTAGATTAAGTGATACACTGCGTGGAAATAATAGGATGGCTCGAGGAAGAACATGGAAAAGCGCATTAGTGTGGAGATTTCAGGGAAAGGCCCAGCACTGGTCTTAATTCATGGTTGGGGATTAAACAGTGGCGTCTGGCACCAAGTCAGTGATAAATTGGCGCAGCACTTTACGATTTATGCGGTAGATTTACCAGGGTTTGGTCAGAGCTATCAAATACCGGTATCAACGGATCTTCACGACTGGGTCGATGCAGTAATAGAGGTGGTTCAAACACCAGCTATCTGGCTAGGTTGGTCGTTGGGTGGCTTAGTTGCCACACAAGCGGCGATCAGTTACCCAGCGCAGGTAACACAATTGGTCACCGTGGCGAGTTCACCAAAGTTTGTCGCAGATGAGCAGTGGCTGGGTATAAAACCCAATGTGTTGGAGATGTTCCAAAGCCAATTAAAAAACGACTTTGAGATTACCTTGCAACGGTTTTTGGCGATACAAGCCATGGGCAGCGAAACGGCCAAGCAAGATATCCGTGATCTGCATAAAGTATTGAAATTGCGTCCAATACCTAGCGCTGAGGCGTTAAGTATAGGTTTAGCATTATTAGGCAGTGTCGATTTACGATCGCAGTTGGGTGAAATAACACAACCGTTTTTACGTTTTTATGGGCGCTTAGACTCACTAGTTAGTCAGCGGGTCATAAAAGAGATTGATGCGCTAGCGCCGCAGAGTGAGAAATACATTTTCGATAAAGCGTCTCATGCGCCATTTATTTCTCACAGTGATGAGTTTGTTGAAGCCTTATTGCAACGCATTAAATAATCAGGCCAATTTAGTAAAAAAAACTGTTAATTACCATTAAATTGGTTAATAATTAAACATTGTTGTCATTTTAAGTTTTGGGGGAATACAAATGGAAATACAATCTGCATTTAATTCCGGCATTGCGGGATTTAAAGCCGCGACCGAACGCGCCGATCAAAGTGCACAGAATCTTGCCAGTGTTTACACTCAAAACCCTGCGGCAAGCAATGTTCAAACTGACGAGCAATCAAGTCAAACTGGCGCTGATTCCGGTAGCAGTCATCCTATTAGCCAAGAGTTCGTTAATTTACGAGTCGCTGAACATCAGGCGATGGCGTCTGCGAAAGTTATCACCACCGCCGATGAAGTCTTAGGCAGCTTAATTGATACGCGAGTTTAATTGAGCCGCGCATGAACATTTTAACGAATTATCCCCACGTTAGTTTAGTCACCACTAATCCAGCAACCGATAGCGTTGTTAGAGAGTCGGCGCAACGACCTGTTGTGCCTGCTACCGAAGCCATTGTTGCGACGCCTCGTGAGCCAGCTGTTGCCAGCGAGCGTGAAAAAGTTCAAGCGCAGCAAGTTATTGCATCTAATAATCCAACTTATGAGATGCCAAGCAATAATTCGGCGCAAGAAACAGAGCAAGCTGCAAAAGAAGAATCGGCGCAACAAGAGCAACAAGAACAAGAGCAAGCTGATAAAGAAGAGCAGCAAACTAAAGATACTGCTCCTGAGCAATATGATGAGCAAGAACAACAAAAAATTGATGAATTAAAAAAACGCGATACCGAAGTGCAAGTGCACGAGCAAGCACATGTCGGCGCGGGTGGGCAATATGCAGGTTCACCAAGTTACTCTTATGAGACAGGTCCCGATGGCAAGAAGTATGCGGTGTCAGGGGAAGTCTCCATTGATACGTCTAAAGTGCCGAATGATCCACAAGCAACGCTAGTTAAAGCACAGCAAATAAAGCGAGCGGCGTTAGCGCCTGCAGATCCTTCATCACAAGATCGCAGCGTTGCCGCTAAAGCTGAGCAAATGGCCAGCACCGCACGCCAAGAAGTATTGGCTGAAATGCGCGCTATAGGCGAGGATGATGAAGAAAATAAAATTAGTAAAGGTAAAATGCAATCAGACAGCCAAAAGCAATATTCCGACTTAGCCGCTGATGAGCAATTCCAACAAACGCTACTAAAGCGCAATCAACATATTAATAGCTTTTATCATGGCGCTAGCCAAGCTAAGCCACAAGCAGCGTTTAGCCAACAAGCTTAGCGTTCGCTAAAATACCAACCCAGCTTTTTAGTTTTTATCACTCATCGACAAAGCGATACGTTTTCTCAATACATCAATTTCAGTCACTTTGACCTTAACTACTTGCGCTGTTTTCACCACTTCTCTGGGATCTTTGATAAACTTATCACTCATTTTGGAAATGTGTACTAAGCCATCTTGGTGCACGCCAATATCGACAAATGCGCCAAAGTGAGTGACGTTAGTCACAATGCCATCGAGTATCATGCCAACTTCAAGATCGTTTATTGACTCAATACCTTCTTGAAAGCTAACACTGCTAAATTCGGGGCGAGGATCTCTGCCGGGTTTCTCTAATTCGTTAATGACATCAATTACGGTAGGCAGACCAAAACGTTCGGTAACAAAAATCGCTGCATCTAGTTGTTGTAATACGTCACTATTTCGAATGAGTTGAGCGATGCTCAATTGGCAATGCTTGGCGATATTGCTGACTAATTGGTATGACTCAGGATGCACGCCTGAGCTATCTAATGGTTGCGAACCATTGGTGATACGCAAAAAACCTGCAGCTTGTTCGAAAGCTTTATCGCCTAGGCGACTTACTTTTAATAATTGCTGACGTTGTTTGAAAGGGCCATTGTTATCACGATATAGCACAATATTTTTGGCCAGTGTTTTATTAAGACCACTGACGTGGCATAACAAAGCGGCAGACGCTAGATTAAGGTCGATGCCAACAGCGTTTACACAATCTTCGGTCACTTCATCAAGACGCTCGCTAAGCTGTGCTTGATTCACGTCATGCTGATATTGCCCAACACCAATGGCTTTAGCATCTATCTTTATGAGTTCAGATAAGGGATCTTGCAAGCGACGGGCAATAGAGATAGCGCCGCGTAATGATACATCAATGTTAGGGAATTCTTCTGTGGCAAGCTCTGATGCAGAATAAACCGATGCACCCGCTTCGCTCACCATAATATTAGCGACATCGAGTTGTTGTGATGTCTTGCACTGTAATACCAATTTTTCGGTTTCACGAGAACCCGTGCCATTACCAATGCTAAGCAAAGTAACCTTGTGTTTTTTAATTAAACTGGCCAGGATGTCGACAGATTGCTGCCACTGATTGCGTGGTGGATGTGGATAAATGGTCTCGGTTGTTAGCAGTTTGCCGTTGGCATCAACAATGGCCAGTTTTACCCCGGTACGAATGCCTGGATCTAAGCCCAAGGTCACTTTGGCGCCAGCTGGTGGCGCCATTAATAAGTCTTGTAAGTTCTGTGCAAATACATCGATGGCCTGGAATTGCGCTTGTGTTTTAACTTTGCTTATTAATTCATTTTCAAGACTTGGATAAATCTTCTTTTTCCAACATGTTTCCGCGACTTCTCGCAGCCACTGCTGGCCAGGGGCTTGGCTATTGGTGATATTGTAGTGGCGCATCAGGGTAACTAAGCACGGACTGGGTTGCGAGTTATCGCCAATACTAAGATTAAGCTGCAGTGCTCCTTCGTCGCGACCGCGTAAAATAGCCATGATGCGATGTGACGGCGCACGTTGTAGTTTTTCACGATGTTCAAAATAGTGGCTAAATTTTGCCAAAATATGTTCGCTTAATGGCGGATTTTTCTTACGTGCTTTTTTGACGTTAATATCGCCACGTTGCCATAACTGCTGGCGTAAATTTTTCACGACCGCCACATCGCTCGCAAATTGCTCACTCAATATATCACTAGCACCAGTAAGCACACTGCTGACGTTGTCATAGTTCGATTTACTTTTGACAAACGCCTTGGCTTGGCGCTGCGGTAAGTGGTGAGGCTGTGTTAGTAATAACTGTGCTAAGTCAGCTAAACCGGCCTCAATTGCTAACTGACCTTTGCTTTGTCGTTTGCTTTTAAAGGGCTTATATAGCTCCTCTAACTCACTTTTGCTATCGCAATGTTTAATAGCGTGTTTAATAGCATTACTCAATTTACCTAATTCATCAATACCACGAGAAATTGCGTCTTTGCGTGCGTTCAATTCTCGTAAGTAGCTCAGTCGTTTGTGCAAGTTTCGCAACTGCACATCATCTAAACCTTGGGTCTTCTCTTTTCGATAACGGGCGATAAAAGGTACACTTGCGCCATCATCTAATAATGAAATAGCCGCTTTAACACTTTGATTGGGCACTAACAATTCTTGTGCGATGATATTGATGATAGATTGCATAACGATAAACCAAGGTAAATGATGACTGACAGTATATGCAATTGGATCAAAAAAGGCAGCGTTAGCTGCCTTTTTTAAAAACGATTTGAAATTTACAAATGTTTAGCTAAGAATTTCTCAACTTTTTCGAACATTTCAATTTTGTTTTCTACTTTACGAAAGCCATGACCTTCGTTCGATTTCATCATCCATTCATAAGGCTTGCCAAGCTCGTCTAATTTGTCTTTTAACAAAGTAGCGTGCTTGTAATTAACTCGAATGTCTTTCTTACCATGAATAATAAATACCGGTGCCTTGATGTTTGCTACATGCGCTAGAGGTGACATGCGCTTCATCAATTTTTCATCTTTTTGATCGCCAATTTTATGCATGAATGATTCTTTTGCATCCCCCCAGTGTGCTGGTAACGTATCAAACAACAAATCGATATCAGTTACGCCTACTACGTTAATGCCACATTGGTATAATTCAGGGGTAAAGGTTAGACCCGCCATGGTGGCATAACCACCATAACTGGCGCCATAAATACAAACACGGTCAGCGTCAACGGTGCCTTGTTTAATTAAGTGCTTCACCGTATCGGTAATATCATGCTGCATTTCTGCGCCCCATTTACCGCCATAACCCGCTTGTTCGAAATTACGACCGTAACCGCCTGAACCACGGAAGTTTACTTGCACTACCGCATAACCACGGCTGGCTAAGAATTGGGTGTCTGGAATAAAACCCCAACCATCACGAGGGCCGTATGGTCCGCCGTGTGGGTTAATGATTAACGGTAAGTTTTTTCCATTGCTTTCTTTTGGAATAGTTAAATATGCATGCAAGTTCAAACCATCGCGGCTTTTGAACTGAAAATGTTTCATTTCAGACATCAATGCTGTGTCAAGCCATGGCATTGGTTTAGCAAGTTTTTTAAGCTTTCCTTTTGTTTGGTCAAATAAATAATAAGTGCCAGGATCACGGTCATTGTGCACGACAATCACCCGTAACATTTCGTCTTTACTTAAGCTTACTGTTGAAACGCGTTTGCCCTTAAATGCTTTCTCTAAGTTGGCCTGTAGTTTTTTTGCCTGCTCGTCAAAATAAACTGTTGTTGGATAATCTGCATTATAAGCAATGCCTAATAACTTCTTTTGCTTGCGTGACATAATCATGCTTGTTACGTCAACTACATCATGACCATAAATCATTTCGCCTAGTTTATTGGTCTTAGGGTTAAACTTATAAATAGCCTGACGGTCACGGCCAATATTTGATGCAACAAACATTGTCTTGTTGTCGTAATCAAAACGGATTGGTGAAATATGTTCATCCAGAGTATTGAACTCTCGTAACGTCGTGAACTTTTCTTCGTTAGCTTCTTTATATAAAAACTTGCCTTTGAAAACATCAATAGATACTGCGCCACGTACAGCGCCATCGTTATCGAGAACCCACTGTTGAACATTACCAGGATTCTTGGCAACTATTTCCATGGAAAGGTTACGCTTTTTTCTAGGATTCCATTTGCTATCTAGTGAAAGTTTATAAAGATCAGGTGCTTTTATGTAACGACGATTGTAAGAAACAATAAGGTGATTCGACTCGTTTGGTAACTCATGAACAACCTGTGCGGTTATTACGCCGCGATCACCAAAGTCAGCGCCAAGTAATTTCACAATTTTAGGGCGTTTTTCACCACGTTTTACCGTATAAAGACTAACCGCTTCTCGGCCGTTACTGCTGTCCATGGTAAAGACGATACGCTCATTATCGGTCCAGAAAAAACCACCAACATTTTGCTTTTTAAAACCCGTTAACATTTCTACTTTGCTAAGGTTGTTGGTTTCCATCACCATCAAGTTTCTGCGGTCTAATACATCGACCAAGGTTGCCATGTACTTGCCATTTGGCGATAATTGCATGCCGCCATAGGCAGGGTTTTTAAAAAAGTCAGCAACAGGAATATCTTTGGCTGATTTGGGAGTATCTTTAGCTGATTCTGCATGGGCCATATTTGCCGCAGCAAATAAGACGACTAGCAAACAGCTGCTTATTATTTTTCTCATGTTATGTCCTTGTTTAACCAATATGAAGCGGTGAATGTTGTCGTTTTCATCAACATTCCCATGGCGACACTTTAATCTATCAAAGGACTAAATGCTAATTAAATAAACAATTACGCTACAGTTTGTTAACGTAATTTAGTTATCAAAAGCATGGGATTAGCATGGAAACTTTGCTGACTCTGCCCTAGAATGTTACACATTACATTTGTTGAATAAGAAACTATGAAAACAAACTTAGTTACCCTAGCTGGCTGGAACAAACTTGACGTTGAACTGAAGTATCTGTGGAAAAAGAAACGACCACAGGTTACTCGTGCTGTCTCTGAAGCCGCCGCATTGGGTGATCGTAGTGATAATGCCGAATACAAAGAAGGTAAAAGAGAGCTGCGTTCTATTGATCGGCGTTTGCGTTTTCTGATGAAGCGTTTAGATGAATTGCAAATTGTGCATTATGCGCCATCACAAGAAGGCAAAGTTTACTTTGGTGCTTACATTGAATTAGAAAATGAGCAACAGCAATTGGCGACTTATCGTATCGTTGGTCCTGATGAAATCGATGTGGCTAATAATCACATCACCATCGATTCGCCAATGGCTCGGGCGTTAATCGCTAAAATGGTTGATGATGAAGTTGTAGTTAAGACCCCAAGCGGCGATCGCTTGTGGTACGTCAATAAAATTTACTATAAGAAATGAAACATACTTTGTAACAAAGCAAGCCTTAAATAAATAGCTAAGCTTTTGCTTTGCGTATGTTTAAATTTTATAGTGTCACTAATTAGTTTATTGTTGAGATAATCGATATGGGAAATGAAACCACCAAAATTTTGGTCGTAGATGATGACGTAAGATTACGTAATTTGTTGGAACGATATTTAGTCGAGCAAAATTTTCAAGTGCGCACCGCCGGTGAAAGTGAACAAATGAATCGCCTGATGGAGCGTGAGAATTTTCATATCATGGTGCTAGATTTAATGTTGCCTGGTGAAGATGGCTTGGCTATTTGTCAGCGTTTACGCAAAGAGAATAACAATATCCCTATTTTGATGCTAACGGCTAAAGGGGACGAGGTTGATCGTATTATCGGTCTTGAGTTAGGTGCGGACGACTATTTACCTAAGCCTTTTAATCCTCGAGAGTTGTTAGCGCGCATTAACGCGGTATTACGTCGACGCAGTGATGAAATACCTGGCGCGCCTTCGCAAAATGAAGAGCTAGTTAAATTTGGTGAATTTGAATTGAATTTAGCCACCCGTGAAATGACTCAGGGCGACAAGGTAACGTCACTAACCTCTGGTGAATTTGCGGTATTAAAATCACTGGTGACACATCCTAGAGAACCAATGTCCCGTGATAAGCTAATGAATTTGGCTCGTGGTCGTGATTATAGCGCACTAGAGCGCAGTATTGATGTGCAAGTATCACGACTACGCCGAATGATTGAAGAAGATCCAGCAAACCCTCGTTATATTCAAACGGTGTGGGGTTTAGGTTATGTGTTTGTGCCTGACGGCAGATCACATTAGTGAGTCATTGGTTTCCGCGCAGTGCTTTTGGTCAAACGGCACTGCTTATTGGTTTTTTATTATTAATTAACCAACTCGTCTCGTACGTTATTGTGGTTAAACACGTTGTTGAGCCTAATTTTAGACAAATAAATACCTTATTGGCTAAGCAAGTCAAATTGGTGTTTATGAATGTGCCCGACCAAGGGCGAGAGCAATTACCCACCGACGAAATTCTAAGTGAAAAATTCCAAGAAGTGACAGGGTTAAGGGTTTATCCTGCCTATCTAGCGCCTAAATTTGGTTTAGACAAAGCGGTGCCTTATGTATTTATGTCACAACAAATTGGTGAGTATTTAGGCGGTAAAACAGAAGTGCGAGTCGCCAAAGATAATGGATTTATGGTATGGATTAACCCACCACAAGATCCTTATGTCTGGATTGCAATTCCTTTAGAAAATGTTGATGAAAGTGATTTCTCACCACTAACATTTTATTTGATGGTGATCGGTGGTTTGTCGATTATTGGCGGTTGGTTCTTTGCAAGATATATCACCAAGCCATTACGACTGTTACAAAAATCAGCCAATCAGGTGGCCCACGGTGAATATCCTGAGCGTTTAGAGTTACAAGGTTCGTCTGAAATTGTTGGGGTGACCAAAGCCTTTAATTCCATGGCTTATGGTATCAAGCAATTAGAAGACGATCGCTCGTTGCTCATGGCTGGTATTTCTCACGATCTACGCACGCCGCTTACTCGAATTCGCTTAGCCACAGAAATGTTAGACGATAAAGAGTCCTTTTTTAAAGAAGGTATCGAGCAAGACATTGATGATATGAACGAAATCATCGATCAATTCATTGCTTACATCAAGCTTGATCGCGAAGAAAAGTCCGAACTGCACTCGCTCAATGAGATCATTACTGCACAAGTTAAAATAGAATTACAGCAAGGACATAATATCGCACTAGCGTTAACAGACATACCACCATTTCTGTTACGACTTAGCTCATTAAAGCGGGTAATCTCTAATTTAATTGGCAATGCTGTTCGTTATGGTGGTGGGGAAATATATGTCAGTTCTGGTATCAGTGGTAAAGACATGGCCTATTTCTTAATAGAAGATAATGGGCCGGGCATCCCAGCTGAAAAAATTCAGCAACTGTTTAAACCATTTGTACAGGGAGATAATGCCCGAGGTGGGCAGGGTAGCGGTTTAGGATTGGCGATAGTACAGCGTTTTGTCAATATGCACGGTGGGCGAGTGGTTATTTCTAATCGGCCACAAGGTGGTTTACAGGTACGCGTCGAACTGCCATTAACGTCTTAAACTATTGATTTTATATTTTTGATTGGTAAATCCTATCATTAAAATAGGTATTATCAGTTGGCGGAACCCTATTTAAAGTTCATACTTAGTTCACTTAATCAGCGATGGAGTTTTCTCAATGTTACAGAATATAGAAGGTCAAACAATCCCAGCCGTTACGTTTAAAACCCGTGATAATGATCAATGGTTTGACGTTAGCAGCCAACAGTTATTTGCTAATAAAACCGTTGTATTGTTTTCGTTGCCAGGCGCTTTTACTCCGACGTGTTCTTCGACTCATTTACCACGTTATAATGAATTAGCCCATGTATTTGCACAAAATGGTGTTGATGAAGTTATTTGCATGTCGGTTAATGATACCTTTGTCATGAATGCATGGTTAAAAGATCAAGCGGTAGAAAACATCACCGTGATACCTGATGGCAATGGAGAGTTTACGCAAGGCATGGGCATGTTGGTGGACAAACAAGCGATAGGCTTTGGTAAGCGCAGCTGGCGTTATTCGATGTTGGTCAAAAATGGCGTTATTGAAAAAATGTTCATTGAGCCAGAAAAAGATGGTGACCCATTTGAAGTATCTGATGCCGACACTATGCTTAATTACATTAATAGTGATGCTAAAGCGCCGCAAGACGTGAGCATGTTCACCAAACCTGATTGTCCTCATTGTGCATCAGCAAAGCAATTGCTTACAGACAAAAACATTCCATTTGAAGAGATCGTATTAGGCCAAGATGCAACATTAGTATCATTGCGAGCGGTAAGTGGTCGCGATACCGTGCCACAAATCTTTATGGCAGGCACGCATATCGGCGGTGCAGACGATTTAAGAGCGTATTTCTCTTAAGGGATACATGAAATAACGAAATGAAAAAAGGTAATTATGGCAACATAATCACCTTTTTTGCTAGCGATAGATTTATTTATGCTAATTAACGACTATCTTAATACTTGAATCTAGAATTAGCAGTCGACGCACGATGTTTTTTACATCGTATTGATTTTACTAGCTATACTTAGGGGTTTCTTATCAGAAATAAGGTAACAGCGTATTTTTTTATTACGCTAATCAAATCAGATAGATGCACTCTATCCTCGCGTCCAACCACTGAATCTAGGTTGAACTAAGTACTAAAGATAGCCCAATTCGTGTTGTTACTGTACACTACGGCCTTTTTCCGCCACTGCGCACGAAATATTTGGTGTAGCCATTGGCGATCGATAAATTTACATGAGTCTAATTTATGAGTTTTGCTGATCTGGGTTTATGCCCACAAATACTTGAAGCCGTTGCCGAACAAGGTTACGAAACACCTTCACCAATACAAGCCGAGGCTATTCCTGCTGTTTTAGCTGGCAAGGATGTTATGGCCGCCGCCCAAACGGGCACCGGTAAAACAGCCGCATTCACCTTACCAATTTTGGAAATGCTACGCAGAGGCCAACAAGCACAAAATAATCAAGTACGTGCGCTTATTTTGACACCTACACGTGAACTGGCCGCTCAAATCGCCGAAAACGTGGCGACATATAGTAAAAACCTGCCACTTAAATCAACAGTGGTTTTTGGTGGTGTGAAAATTAATCCGCAAATGCAAAAATTACGTCAAGGTGCCGATGTGTTAATCGCAACACCTGGTCGTTTAATGGATCTATATAATCAGCGTGCCATTCGTTTTGATCAGTTAGAAGTATTGGTATTGGATGAAGCCGATCGCATGTTAGACATGGGTTTCATTCATGATATTCGCCGCATCATCAAATTCTTGCCAACCAAGCGTCAGAACTTGATGTTTTCGGCAACGTTTTCAGACGACATCCGACGCTTAGCAAAAGGTATGATCAACAACCCAGTTGAAGTATCGGTAACGCCGCCAAACTCTACCGTTGATCGGATTAAACAATGGATGGTACCGCTAGATAAAGCGAAAAAATCTGCGGTTTTATCGTTCTTAATCGAAGACAATGATTGGAAGCAAGTATTGGTATTTACCCGTACCAAGCATGGCGCTAATCGCCTTACCAAAAATTTAGAAGCTAAAGGCCATAGCGCTGCTGCTATCCATGGCAATAAAAGTCAGGGCGCACGTACTAAAGCCTTAGCAGGCTTTAAAGATGGGTCGATTAAAATTCTGGTTGCTACCGATATTGCGGCTCGTGGTTTAGACATTGACCATTTACCGTATGTTGTTAACTTTGATTTGCCAAATGTTGCTGAAGATTATGTGCACCGTATCGGTCGAACGGGCCGAGCTGGAAAATCGGGTGAAGCCGTTTCTTTGGTTAGTAATGATGAAATGGATCAGCTTAAAGATATCGAGCGTTTGATTAAGCAGTTAATTGATCGTGTTGAAATTCCTGGATTTGAGGCACTGCACCGCGTGCCTGAAACTGAATTAGATACTCGCCCAATTAAAGCCAAACGCGCGAAAAGCCCAAAAGCAAACCATCATGACGGTCAACGCTCGGCTGACAACTCTCGCGGGCATAAGCCTAAAAGCGCTAATACGCGTCATAAAGCGAATGGTTCAAGCAATAGTAGCAGCCGTAATAGCAATGGCAATAAGAGCGCGAGCAACCAAGGGCAAGGCAACGAAAGCAATAAACGTAGCAACGGTCAACGCCGTAACCCGAATATTTAATCGCTGATAATGCCACAATAGCCGTCTGCATTTAGGACGGCTTTTTTATGTTCAGGACGAACGGTATGTCGCGCTGCCACGGATGGCAAGGAGCGGCTATGTTTAAAAAATGAGAATTAATCATGTCTGATAAATTACG
>SPKZ01009888.1_pt1 | contig 35046 bp, 34 predicted proteins | sample 2456571 | NCBI WGS metagenome assembly SPKZ01 (sample SAMN11192286, study PRJNA482655) | marine metagenome | biome: ENVO:00000447; feature: ENVO:00000244|ENVO:00000211|ENVO:00000569|ENVO:00002023; material: ENVO:00002151; isolation source: ocean water from marine abyssalpelagic zone ...
CAAGAAGAAGCCCCAGCTTCAGAAGAAAAGCAAGAAGAAGCCCCAGCTTCAGAAGAAAAGCAAGAAGAAGCCCCAGCTTCAGAAGAAAAGCAAGAAGAATCAGACGAACAACGTTTGATCACGTTAAGGGCACTACTTAGTAAAACGATCCAATGGGGCGGGGACGACGCGCGCGATAAATGCGTAGCTAAGTTGCAAGAAATGGACGCTAAGAACCCAGATACGGGCAAATACAATATTTCGTCTCTTGACTCTTCTAAGTATGGCGAATTCACCGAATTTTTGAATTCACTATGAAAGTAGCGCATTCAAAAAGAAAGCATGCGCTACTTTCAGCATCGGGGGCAGGTCGTTGGATTAATTGCCCCCCTTCCGCCAGGATGGAAGAAAAAATTCCTTCTTCCGGTAACTCTTCCTATGCTGAAGAAGGAACGCTTGCGCATGAATTTGCCGATCTTGGATTACGGATACAATCAAACACCGGCGACGTTGGTAAAGGTTCTGATTACGAACGTTGGAAAAAACAAGTGGAGCGGTTAAAAACTAAACCTTTGTATGATCCAGAAATGGACGACTACGTTAAAGTTTACACGAACTACGTTCTTGAACAATTTTATGTTGCCAAAAAGAAAACGTCAGACGCGGTTTTAAAAATTGAAGAACGAACCGATTTTTCTTATTTGGTGCCTGAAGGGTTTGGTACTTCTGACGCTAACGTTATAGCCGACGAACTTTTGGAAATTGTAGATTTGAAATATGGTAAAGGCGTAAAAGTTTATGCTAAGGAGAATTCACAATTGCGGCTCTATGCTTTGGGGCTTCTTCGAAAATTCGACTTGGCTTATGACATCACCAAGGTTAAAATGACCATAGTACAGCCGCGCCTTGATCACATAGATTCTGAAGTTCTGACTGTGGCCGAATTACAAGCTTGGGCTGAAAAAGTAGTTAAGCCTTCCGCCGACCAAGCTTACACGGGCGAAGGTAAGTGCAACCCTGGTTCTTGGTGTAGATGGTGTAAGGCAAAACCAGTTTGTCGTTCTTTAGCTGATCACAATATTGAATTAGCAAAGAAAGAATTTGCCGAACCCCGAACACTGAAAGACGACGAATTGATTGAAGTCTATGAACAAACTGGTCTTCTTGTTGATTGGGCTACTTCGGTAGCGGAATACCTTCTTGATGAAGCTTTAAGGGGTAAAGCGTGGCCAGGGTATAAGCTTGTTGAAGGGCGATCAAATCGTAAATGGGCCAATGAACCTGAAGCTATCAAAAAGCTTTCTGAAAATTACGAAATGAATCAAATCGTGAATACTAAAATCAAAGGCATTGGCGATATTGAAAAGTTAGTAGGTAAAGGGAAAGTAAATGATTTACTGATCAAGCCGCCAGGCAAGCCAACGTTGGTGCCTGAATCTGATAAACGGCCAGCGTTTGGAATTGAACAAGCCAAAAAAGATTTTCAAGAATAATCGAAAATTAATTTTAAACTCTTATATTTGAAAAATGAGCGAAACAAAAGTAGTAACTGGGAAGGTACGCTTTAGCTATGCAAACGTCTTCACGCCAAAGGCCATTGAAGAAGGGGCTAAAGAAAAGTACAGCGTTGCGTTGTTGATTCCAAAGGAAGACAAGGTGACTTTGGAAAAGATCAATGCAGCAATTGAGGCCGCGAAAGAAGTTGGTAAAGCCAAATTCGGCGGTAAGATTCCTGCAAATTTGAAGCTGCCATTACGAGACGGCGACGAGGAAAGGCCAGACGATGAAAACTACGCTGGCATGTATTTCATCAATGCCAACAGCGATAGCAAGCCTAGTATTATTGATCAAAAAGGTAAAAAAATTGTTGAAGACCCTGAAGGTGCAACCGAATTCGACGACGTGTCAGGTGAAGAATTCTATTCTGGTTGCTGGGGTAAAGCTTCCGTAAATTTTTATGCCTTCAATGTCAAAAACAAGGGTATCGCTTGCGGACTGAATAATTTGTTGAAATTGGAAGACGGCGACCGCTTAGCTGGTGCTGATTCAGCAATAAATGATTTTGCCGACGATATTGATAGCGACGATCTTTTAGGTTAGGATTTTCGTAGCTGGTTGATTAAAGAAGGTAACGGGTCAGGCCGACCTTCTTTTTAAAAGGTTTAGTAGTATTCTGGACGGCTTTTGAAAGCTACAGGTTCGACCCCTGTCTAAACCTCAATATGAAAGAATTGCACGTAGACATTGAAACGTACAGTTCGATAGATATAAGAAGCTGCGGTGCTTACAGATACTTAGAATCTGTAGACTTTGAAATCTTAATGATTGCATACGCGTTCGGCAATGATCCGGTGCAAATCGTAGACCTGGCACAAGGCGAAAAAATACCTATTGAATTCCTAGAAGCTCTTAAAAACCCAAGGGTCAAAAAATACGCACATAATGCGGTTTTTGAACGTCAGGCGTTTTTAAACTTTGGCATCATGACCCCAATAAATGTTTGGCATTGTTCCGCTGTACATTCAGCTTATTGCGGCCTACCCTTGTCGCTAGATATGGTTTCAAAAGCTCTTCACTTCGGAGAAGATAAAGCTAAGTTAGCCACAGGCAAAGCCCTTATTCGGTATTTTTCCATGCCTTGCAAACCTACCAAAGCAAACGGGGGACGAACTAGAAACTTCCCTTGGCACAATCTTGAAAAATGGGAACAATACAAAAAGTATTGTATGCAAGACGTAGAAGCCGAAAGGGAAATTGAATACCGACTTAAAGACTATCCAGTTCCAGACATGGAGCGACAACTTTATATTCTTGATCAGAAAATAAATGATCGCGGGGTTCTAATTGATCGGGAAATGGCAAAAAAAGCCTATAAAATCAACGAAGAATATTCTGCGATACTTAGTCAAGAAATGAAAGATTTGACCGGCGTAGACAACCCTAATAGCCTTCCCCAGCTTAAAAAATGGATAGGTGAAGCCACAGGTAAACCGATAAAATCGTTGGCTAAAGAAGACGTATCTGATTTACTGGCGGAAGAAGATAATCAAGAAGTTAGGGAAGTTCTACGCCGTCGTCAAATGCTTTCCAAATCATCCATCAAGAAATACACCGCAATGTTGAATTGCGTTTGTGGTGATAATCGCGGGCATGGGTTAACACAATTTTACGGGGCGGGGCGAACGGGTCGTTGGGCTGGTCGTTTGGTGCAGGTGCAAAATCTTACCAAGAATTATTTGCCCGATCTTACTTTGGCCAGGAACACCGTTAAAAGCGGCGACTATAAACAAGTTGAACTTCTTTACGGCAATGTGTCTGACACGCTTTCACAGCTTATCAGGACGACATTTATAGCCCCAGAAGGCAAGACCTTTGCCGTTGCTGATTTTAGCGCGATAGAGGCACGCGTTACGGCTTGGCTGGCCGAAGAGAATTGGAGAATCAAAGTATTTAACACGCACGGGAAAATATATGAAGCTTCCGCTTCTAATATGTTTGGCGTTCCAATGGAGCAAATAACAAAAGGATCACCGCTAAGACAGCGCGGGAAAGTGGCGGAACTTGCTCTTGGCTATCAAGGTGGTGTTGGGGCTTTAACCGTAATGGACACAAACAACGACATCCCAGAAGACGAAAAACAAGGTATAATCGACCGATGGCGCGCGGCCAGTCCCAAAATAGTTCAGCTTTGGAAAGATTTAGAAGCTTGTGCGAAAAGGGCTATTAAGCTGGGGGGCGGAACTGTAGTAAAGTCAAAGCATAGAGGTTTAGAATTTTCCTCTAATGGTAAGGTGTTGACTATCAAATTACCTTCAGGTAGAAAGCTTTTTTATTGCAACCCTCAGATCAGGCCGAAAACTGTTCGGAAACCTAACGGGGAAACCTGGGAAGCTGAAAGTATTATTTACATGGGTTTAGGGGACAATAAACAGTGGACAAGAATAAACACCTACGGGGGTAAGCTTACGGAAAACATTGTTCAGGCAATCGCGCGTGACCTTTTGGCCGAATCTATGTTGCGCCTTGACAAATTTGGCTTTGCTATCGTTATGCATGTTCACGACGAAGTTATTTGCGAGATACCTGTAGATGACAAAGAAGACGATTTAAGCATAATGTGCAACATTATGAGCGAGCCGGTTAAATGGGCAAGGGGTCTTCCGCTTGCTGCCGATGGATATTTGACACCTTACTATAAAAAAGATTAATGCGCGACGAAAAGATAGATATAGCCGTTGGGCATGGTGCCAGATCGCGGGTTTGGAAAAATCAAAAATGGACTTGGGGACAACTTGTCGAAAAGCTTTTGACAGAACACAAGACCAACGAAACGTTCAAAGAGTTCATAACCGCGTCTAAAGAAGATCAGCTTAAAATAAAAGACGCTGGGGGTTACGTAGGTGGCTACCTACGTGGTGGCCGAAGAAAGCCGGAAAACGTTGTTCACCGGCAATTGTTGACGTTAGATATAGACGAAGCGCATTCGAATTTCTGGGACGATTTCCAATTGCAGTTTGACAACGCGGCAGTCCTTCACGGGACGCACAAACATTCGGATTCAAACCCGCGTTATCGGCTGGTTCTTCCGCTTTCAAGAGAAGCAACACCTGACGAATACGTTGCAACTGCCAGGTATATAGCCGGTGTCTTAGGGATCGACCTATTTGACAATACAACCTTCCAGTCGGAAAGGTTAATGTTCTGGCCTTCTACCCCAAAAGATCAAAAATATTACGCCGTATCGCAAGAAGGGGCTTGGTTAGATGTAGACCAGATTCTAAACAGTTATACCAATTGGACTGATTCAAGCACTTGGCCAACTTCAGAAAGCACAATTCGAGAAGTCAAGAACGCATCAAGCAAACAGGAAGACCCAGAAACTAAACGCGGGGTTATCGGGGCATTTTGCCGGACATATTCAATTGCTTCAGCTATTGAAAAATTTTTAGCTGAAGAATACGTTAGCGCGCGCGATGGTCGATACACTTACACGCAAGGAACGGCGGCGGCTGGCTTGGTCTTGTATGAAGACAAATTTGCCTTTTCCCATCATGGAACCGACCCTTGTAGCGGAAAGCTTTGTAATGCTTTTGATTTAGTACGAATTCATAAATTTGGGCATCTTGATGCCAACCAAACAGTCGGCGGGGTTAAAGCGAAAAGCTTCATTGCAATGTCTGAATTTTGCCGTGAAGATGTAGAAGTCAAAAAGACGATTGCCAGCGAAAAAATAGCTGAATCGAAGTATGATTTTGCCGACGACTTTGAAGAGCCTGAAGAAGAGATTACCCTTGATTGGATGGCTGAATTAGAAGTTGATCAAAAAGGCAAATACCTTTCAACAGCTTCCAATATCACTGACATCTTGACCAACGACGTAAAGTTGAAATCAGCTTTTCAAGAAAACATATTTGACGATAAAAAATACGTGATCCGGTCGATGCCTTGGCGCAAAATCGACAAGCCCGAACCGATTAAAAACGTTGACTATTCAGGTGTTCGAAATTACATTGAAACGATCTACGGCATATCTGGCGTGACCAAAATAGAAGACGCTTTGAACATTGAGTTCGAAAAACATTCTTTCCACCCTGTTAAAGAGTATTTGGACGGGCTAGTCTGGGACGGTCGGCCAAGGATCGACGAACTATTAATTGACTATTTCGGTGCCGATGATAACGTTTATAGTCGTGAAGCGATCCGCAAAGCTCTTGTCGGTGCGGTGGCCAGGGTGTTCAAACCTGGGGTGAAGTTTGACTTGGTACTAACATTGGTCGGAAACAAACAAGGTACCGGAAAAAGTACATTTTTTGCGAAGCTGGGTCAAGAGTGGTTTAGTGATTCTTTCCACAGCATTTCCGGCAAAGAAGCTTTTGAACAATTGCAAGGTGCTTGGATAATGGAGATAGCCGAATTATCTGGAATACGGAAATCGGATATTGAGCCAACAAAGCACTACTTAACGAAGCGCGAAGATACTTACCGGCCAGCGTATGGCCGCATTGTGGAAACTTTCAAGCGGAAGTTGATATTCGTGGCCACAACGAACGAAAAAGACTTTCTTCGTGACCCTTCAGGGAATCGCCGATTTATGCCTGTGGACGTTCACGAATACCGTATGAAGAAGCGAATTCTTGACAAGGGCGAATTAGTTGGCGAACAAGTCAATCAAGTTTGGGCTGAAGCGGTAGAGCTATTCAAAGCCGGTGAACCTCTTTATTTAAGTGGTGAAGCCGAAAGAATTGCCCACAAAGAACAACGCGATCACAGCCAAGTAGACGACCGTCAAGGTATCGTTCAAGATTACCTTGATTATCTACTTCCTAACGATTGGCAAGAAAAAAGTATAATTGAACGTAGAACGTTCTTGACTGATCCTTTAAGCTTGAAAGGGGTTAAACATCGAAACTACGTTTGTATTGCCGAAATATGGTGCGAATGCTTGGGAAAAGAAAAGCATGACATGACACGGTACAACACCCGTGAAATTAACGACATCATGAGGGGGTTAGACGAATGGGAGCAAATGAACAGTACCAAGAATTTCGGCATTTATGGCAAGCAAAAATATTACGCACGAAAACTATTTTAGAAATGGAACAATACAGTAAAGACCCAGCGATAACCCAATTCATGGAAATGCCCTGTAAATGTGTTTGCGGAAATTGGCACGAATTGCATGACGGTAAACTACCACCTGGCAAAGTTTCAGGCGAACTAATTTGTCCCGAATGTTACAATAATTGGGAGGATGAAGAAAACGATTGAATCGGAAAAACTTCTTGAACGCAAACTTCGGCAAAAAGTAAATCAACTTGGCGGCTGGTCTATCAAATTGCTGGCTACCCATGTGACCGGTTTACCGGATCGGCTTTGCTTGTTCCCTGGGGGAAAGGTTGTATTTGTAGAGCTAAAAACCACAGGTAAAAAGACCAGAAAGATACAAGATAAAGTTCACGAACGAATAAGATTAATGGGCTTCCGCGTCGAGGTAATCGACACGTCTGAAGGAATTGAAAAAGTTATCAACTTATCAACATAGTTATGCACATGAAAAAGATATTCGGCCTTGGGGCTATCCTTTGGAGTTTCATTTTTGCACAAGTAGAAACCGATTATTTTGGCAACAATTGGTTTAAGCGGTTTTGAATTACTGTGCGATATAGTTGCTCTTCTTTTGTGCGTTTCTGGGAACATCATCCTATGGCAAAAAGATAAAAAATGAACGAAACGCATCTACATGCCTATCAACGTGAAGCGGTGAACCACATCTTGCAAACACCTAATTGTGGGCTTATGCTTGATATGGGGCTTGGCAAAACGGTTTCAACGTTGACAGCTACTAATAAGCTAATCTATGAAGAATTGGAAGTTTCCAAAGCTTTGATTGTAGCCCCTAAGCGAGTAACCGAAAACGTTTGGTCTACTGAATGTGAAAAATGGGATCACCTGAAGCACCTTCGTATTTCTAAAGTGATCGGCAACGAAGCCAAGCGCAAGGAAGCTTTGCGCGCTAAAGCTGACCTCTACATTATCAGCCGCGATAATATCGCTTGGTTGTGCGGGCAATACGGCGGGTCAATGCTTCCTTTTGATATGCTGATCATTGACGAATCAAGTAGCTTTAAAAACCCAAAAGCCGGAAGGTTCAAAGCGTTAAAGGCCGTTCAACCTTCGTTTGATCGAGTGGTTCTTTTGACAGGAACCCCAGCCCCGAACGGGTTGATTGACCTGTGGTCGCAAATATACCTTCTTGATCGCGGGGAACGCTTGGGTAAAACGATTACTATGTATAGGGATCGCTACTTTAGCCCAAATCAACGGAACGGTCATATCGTTTACAACTACAAGATAAATGGGGGCGGCGAAGAGCGGATTCACGCCAAGATCAAAGATATCTGTATGTCTATGAAGGCGGTCGATTATTTAGACATGCCCGAACGTATTAATAATGTTATCAATCTGAACCTTTCCCCAGAAGTGGCGCAACAGTATGCCGAATTTGAACGGGAACAGGTGCTTGAACTAATTGAAAGTGATATTACCGCAGTGAACGCGGCGGCATTATCGAATAAGCTTCTTCAGTTTGCCAACGGGGCAATCTACGACGAAGACAAAAAGGCGCACGAAGTACACCAAGTAAAGCTTGAAGCGCTCGAAGAAATTATTGAAAACGCCAATGGCAAGCCGGTTCTGATCGCGTGGACTTTCCGGCACGACTTATCCAGGCTCCTAAAAAAGCTGAATAAGTATAAGCCCGTACAACTTAAGACGGGTCAACATATCAAAGATTGGAACGCGGGCAAAATTCAAGTTATGTTGATGCACCCAGCCAGTGGCGGACATGGTTTGAATCTCCAAAGTGGAGGCAATATAATTGTTTGGTTTGGCCAGACTTGGAGTTTGGAACTATACCAACAATTGAACGCCAGGCTTTACCGCCAGGGGCAAAAGAACGGGCGCGTATTCATCCACCATTTGGCCGTACAAGGCACTTTAGACATGGATGTGATACGTAGCTTAGAAAATAAGAATAGCAAACAAGAAGGCCTTATGAAAGCTATTAAATCAAAGATCGCAAAGTATGGGAAAAAATGAATTAATCAGCATGTGGGAAAGTAAGATTAAAGAGATCGAAGAAAAAGGTAATTGTACCAATAGGTACGGAGACCCTAACTTTTTTTCGTCCAAGTTCACAAAAGAGGAAATGATAAATTATTGTAAAACTAAAATAGAGCAAATCAAGGAAGATGAAACAATATCATGAACATCTACAAGCGATTCTTGATCAAGGGACGATCAAGCCGCCAGCACGTAAAGGGATGCCTGGGTCAATAAGTCTATTCGGATACCAGAATAGTTATGATCTGAAAGACGGGTTCCCGATCCTGACAACTAAGAAAGTCAGCTTCCGCCAGATTGCAACCGAACTTATTTGGTTTTTGAAGGGTGATACCAATATCAAGTACCTAATTCAAAACGGTTGCAATATTTGGAACGAAGACGCATACAATTATTACAAAAAACTATGCCAGCAAAACAACGCACCAGTGCTTAGATTTCAACCTTTTATTGATAGAATGAAAGGTTTTACCGAATCAACGCTTGAAGGGTATTCTTTCGGGGACTGTGGCCACCAATACGGTAAACTTTGGCGGGAATGGGTCGAAGAAGATATTTACGCAGAACCGATAAAAGTTGATCAAATTAAAAACCTGATCCAAGGATTAATTGATTCCCCAGCATCAAGACGGCATATTATAACCGCTTGGAACCCTTCAACGCTTGATCAAATGGCGTTGCATGCTTGCCATTGCTTGGTACAGTTCAACGCGCGACCCATTGAACACAAGGAACGTTTGCGGCTATTTAACCGCGAACTAATGGCAAAAGGTAAACGATTGCCAGATTACACCCAAAGAAGCGAACCTATCGAAATATTCATGCAGCACATACCCGAATACACGCTTGATTGCCAGCTTTACCAAAGATCGGCAGATATGTTTCTTGGGGTGCCTTATAACATTTCTAGCTATTCGCTTTTGACTGAAGTTGTGGCGGCTGTTTGTAATATGGTGCCCGGTCGTTTTATTCATACGTTTGGTGATTCCCATATATACGAAAATCACTTAGAACAAGTACAAGAAATACTTAGCCGCGATCCTGGCAAGCACGATTTACCAAAGTTGGCAATGAATGGGGCTTTTATTGACGCTTCGCAGCAAGTGAAAGACATCGACGTTAGTAGTGTTTCCAATAGTGATTTTGTTCTTGATGGATATGAAAGTTACCCAGCAATAAAGGCCAAGCTATCTACCGGTTTGAAATAAATTACTAATTTAGGGCTATGAAAAAGCTAGTTTTCTTCATGCTGTCTACGTTAGTTCTGTTGACGTTTGCGGCCACTGGCAAAGCAAAAGCCAGTGTCGAAAAGGAAGTGATAAGCTTTGTCGATCACCTGCAAGGTGGCTATTTATCTGACATTGAAATCTACGATTTTGACGTTGGGCAAACACCTTCAAAGCTTATCACTTCACTGAAATTTTGCTATTCTGAGAATCTCAGGCCATCGGTAAAAACTGGAAAAGTTACCTGGGTCAACCCTTCGGTGCATAGAAGGGCAAGGGATGGACTTAATTACTGCAAGAGTTAATCTTTAGGATAAAAAAAAAACGGAAAGTCTGGCTTTCGCCAGACTTTTTTTTTGTCGTAACCTTGAAATTAATTTTGCGTATTTATTAAAAATTAATTTATTTAGCATCATGATACCTTTAAATACTTCAGAAGCAGTAAATCAAATGTCTAAAGTAGCTTTAGGCTGCTATAATAATGGTTTAGAAGATCAAAGTACTACTTTGGTCAACTCCATACAATTATTTTTAGAACGAAGCGCCGACACGATATTGTTTTTCATGCAAAACAGAGACATCGACGTAAATTATAGACATGAACCTTTTGTAGAGGGTGAAGCCGACGAAGTTTACTTAGACCTTTGGCCTAAGTATTTCAAAGCATGCCAACTGATTACGATATGTAAGAAAGATAAAAAAGCCGCTTTTCATTTAGGGCTTAGCTATGGAGCAAATAAAGAGTTAAGAAAATGAGGTATCGACCGCTATACGACGTCAGCAAGGCCGTTTCTGCATTTGATGAAGAATGTAGCCGTAACAACTATTTGCGCCGGTTGAGGTTGATTAAACGCCTTATGGTACTGGTGTTTTTAATTAGCTTGCTTGGGTTGGGTGAATACCTATTCTGGGGCGGCTGTTCTGCCGCGTTTGAATTGCTGGTTATATGGTTTCTGAACGGCCGAATAGCGCAAAAGAAAAGAAATATAAAAGAGCAATATTTAACACTTTGAATGTGAGAAGAACCAATAGCGAACGCTAAAGGGTGGTCTTCGATCCTTCAACGGGCTGAATATGCCAGACGCTTTAAAGAAGCTGAAGACAAAGGCTTGAAGTGTGTCTTGCTTTATTGTGGTGATCACGACCCAGACGGTTTGCGAATATCTGAAACGCTTTACAAGAACATCGACGACATAAGCAACATCTATTGGGCGGATGGCGAACGCGGCTACGACCCCAGCGATTTGATTATTGAGCGGTTCGGACTTAATTACGACTTCATCACAGGCAACAACCTTACTTGGATTGATAACCTTGTTACTGGCGGCGGCGAATTGGCTAAAATGATTGGCGGCCAGGTGGTGCAAGGAACTACCAAAAACGGACGGCCACACCCCAATTTTCATTTACCTTACTTACAAGACTACCTTGCCAAAATCGGGGTTCGTAAGTGCGAAGCGAATGCTTTGGTAGTAGCACCGGAAGCGGGGCGCGCACTTTGTGAAAATACGATTGTTAGGTTCTTGGGTCAAGATTGTCTTGCAAGGTTCAAAGAGAAAAAAGACTTCGAAGTTCAACAAGTTTTGGGGGTGAAAAACAGGTTCAACGTAGACGGCAGAATTAATGACATACTTGAAGACCTAAACGGCGAATAAGTTAAATTTAACTTATAATTTAAAAGCATTGTGGCAATTAGGTCATGATGCTTTTTTATTGTTTACAGTAAGTACTTGATAATCAATTGGTTAAGCGTAAACAATGTAAACAATGTAAACAATGTATTGTTTATGCGTAAGATGTTGATAGCCAATAAGTTACAAGCGAATAAACAATGTAAACAATAAAATTACCTAATTTTAAAATGTAAAAATATGTTGTTATATAAAGGACGTATTGATAGGGTGTATATTTCTGAATTAAGTTATAGGGAAATATTGTTTACATTGTTTACCGATCCTGATTTTTGGGCGTAAGTTGTTGATTATCAAAGGGCTTAGGCGTAAACAATACTTTTGTTTATTGTTTACGTACTATTAATGGTTAAATTTGGCATTATGGAAAGAGGACGGCCGAAGACTTTTGAAACTCCCGAAGAGCTTTGGGAGTATTACGAAGAGTACAAACAGTACATTCTTAAAAATCCTATCAAAGTTCAAGATTGGGTTGGCAAAGACGCAAACGAGATTGAACGCAAACACTATATGCCGCCCACCTGGAAAGGTTTTGAGGCTTTTTTGTTTAGGGCTGGGGTGAGTAATGCCCGAAATTACGTTGATCTTGACAAGTATAGACGCAATGTAAATGATGCTTATGCTAATTATAGCGGAATCATACGCGCGATAGGGTCAGATATGTTCGAGCGCAAGTTTTCGGGGGCTTCTGTAGGTATCTATCAACAAAACATAATTGCCCGTGAACTTGGCCTTGCAGACGTTCAGGAAGTAAACAACTTTCAACGTCCTGTTCTTGAAGGCGGTGAAGAACTCCCAGACGACGACGCGTTGCCACCTGACCCGCTTTTGGAATGAGCCGAATAACCACCAGTTCAAACTTTAAATTCATCCAAAGTGCGTTTATCGAATCTAAGCTTGCAGCCAATCAAGAGCGGATAACGGGGGTCATAAACCCCAACAGATTGAAAGGGGTTGGTTTAGAGGGTGCCAGCAGAACGGGTAAATCCTGGGACATATCCGTTTTCTTGTGCCATTACATAGGCAAGTACCAAGGCAAGCAAATAAACGTCTGTAGAGATCACCGCGCCAAGCTGACAAAGACTTTCTATGCCACACTAAGAAAGGTTTGGTGTTATTACTTCCAGTACCCTAAAACGCATTTTAACAAAACGGCTTCGGACATTGAGTTTAATGACAACGTTATTCGATTTGTAGGCATAAATGACGACATCTTGACGGCGCACGGCCTTGAATCTGACCTTCTGATTATTAACGAAGCTATGGGGGTTGACAAGGAATCTATCAACCAAATGGAGCAACGGACAACGGAATTCTACATTATGGATTACAACCCCAGCGAAGTAGATTCCTACCTTTACGACAAGGAATTAGACCCGTCTTACCGCCTCCACAAAACAACGATCTTCGACAATCCCTACGCCCCAGCCAATGGGAAGTCGAAAATTTTAAGCTATGCACACCCAGACGTTGAAGATACACACGTAGCCGAAAAAGCGGGCTACAGCCCTGAAGCTTGGGGGCGGTTAAAAGAACGCAATGTTGCTTTGAAGACAGCCCACAAATACAATTGGGAAGTCTACGGCCTTGGTAAAAGGGCTGTCGGGGAAGACATTATTTTTCCAGAATGGCAAGAGTATGACCAAGAACCGGACGATAATACGTTGGATTGGTCACACGTCGGGGGCGACTTTGGTTTTAAAGTTGATCCTGTTGGAACCGTCAAGGTTAAGAAGCAAGGCAACAATTTGTATTTGCGCGAACTCTTCCACATTCCAGCCATTGACCCAGCTTGGCAAAAGGAGAAAATCAAGCTGGAAAACATAACGGATCACGATGTCATTAATTTGCTAATGCAAAACCAAGGGCTTGTAAACCCTGAAATTGCATTGCTAATGAAGTATTTTGGCGAAGACAAGAACCGGTCGATCTGGGATAAAGCCGAAGAAAAGTCTGTTTTTGAACTTAGAAGTTTAGACCTTGACGCGTGGTATTCTGATAAAGGAGCTGGTTCGGTGTCTTTCGGTATCCAGAAAATGCACCAATTTAACCTATTTGTCCACAAAGATTCGTCGCATTTGAAACGGGAACTGTCGAAATATCGTTGGTTAAAAGACAAAAACGGGAACTACGTAAAAAACACTTACGGAAAACGGGTGCCAGTCGATAAAGATAATCACTTGATTGATGCCATTCGTTACGTCCTTTTGTATTATTATTGGGTTGCTACAGGTGGCCATGAATCTGACACATGAAAAAATTAATTGCATTTTCATTAATCGCTTTTGTACTTTTCAGTTGCGAAGAGCTTGAATTTAGACTCAATAAAAACGCGTATTGGGGCTGCTGGGTAGAGGCTACAGGGAAACCAGGCGTTTACGATTTGAAGTTGGCCGGCGAAGGCCTTCACTTCTATAGCGCGACGTTGGGTCACGACTGTGGGGATAAAATAGTTGTATTTTTAGAAGCTGGGTTTTTCAGAAACGATACTTTATTTTTAGACAATGGCCAGCACGAATTTCGGTGCTACCTTCAAGGCGACACGCTTTTATATTCGTCCAATGCAAACGCAGCCATTGAGAAGTTAATTAAAATTTAGTTTCTTTGTGGCACATGGGGGCGTTAAAAACAGTCAGGCACTTCTTTACTAAATCACTGAAAAAACTTAGTGATACTTTTATTCCGTTGACAAGCACCGATTCAAGCTTGTTTAGATTGCTTGGCACCGATTACCGCTTTGGTACTCAATCGAAAGACTTTTTGTTGAAAGCGTATGGCCTGAACCCGTACGCTTTTATGGTTATAGACCGAATAAGTCAACGGCTTGTTCAGATAGATAAACGTCTTCTTGATCGGCTTGGCCAAGCAACCGAAGACCTTGACTTTGAAGAACTATTGAAGCAACCTAACGTCAAGGAAAAAGGAAGTTCGTTTTTGTATAGGGCGGCAGCTACTTACCTGGCGGCTGGGGAATGCTTTATTATTCGGGCGCAAGCTTTGGGTGAAGACGATCAATATTTTGTACCCATAAACTACAACGTCACCATAAACGAAGACACTAAAGGCAATGTGATTAGTTATTGGGTCACGATGTTCGGGGAATCCGAAACGTTCTTGCCTAATGAAGTGCTACACATTCACAAGCCAGATATTACCATAGACACAAATCACGGCTTTTCCACTCTTAGGGCTAACCGGAAAGTCTGGGAATCCAACAACGAAGTTTGGGCTTCTGAGGCTTCTTTGCATAAAAACAAAGGCATTGCGGGTGTCCTCTACTCCGATGGCAACCGGCCAATGACTGACACCGAACAGAAACAACTTCAAGAAAAGTACGACCAAGACTTTACCGGTGCCAACAGTTTCGGACGTGTCAAAATCACAACGGCCAAACTTGGGTACGTTCAAATGGGAATGAACCCGAACGACCTGAAGTCAATTGAAACCAGGCTAGAACACCTTAGAACAATTTGCGCGTCTTACAATGTAGACTCTAAATTGTTTGGTGATTCTTCGGCATCTACATATAACAATATGGCCGAAGCAAAACGGGCGTTTATAATTGACGCAGTTATCCCGCTGTCGGAAGTTCTCTTGCCCGCAATCATTGGGTTTATGGCTAGGTCAGTTTTTCAAAACTATTCTATGCAACTGGTTGAAGAAGCCATTTATGAATTGCAACTTGTAATGGAGCAAAAAAGCGCAAGGATAGGTCGTGAAGTTATACAGGGTATTTTGAAACCTGAACAAGCCCGCGAAATGCTCTATCCTGAATTAGTTGAAGAACTAGAAGAGGGTCAAGAAGGGGGTGTTCAAACTGTCGTAGAGCAACGCGAAAGCGTTTCAGTAGATGAAATCTTAAGGCTTCAAGAAAATATTAGCAATGAAACTATAACGCGCGGCAACGCTGTTGCTATGCTGGTGGCATTGTACGGGTTCGATGAGGCGACCGCTAACGAAATACTAGGATGAAAAAGAAACTAGAAACCAAACAAAAATTAGCTAACCCTTACAAAGCGAGAACCGTCACCAAAGCGGTCAAAGATGTAGATTTAGAGCAAAGAACCGTCACAGGAATCTTTAATTCGAGCTATTACATTGACTCAGATTTGGACATGCTTTTGCCTGGGGCGGCTTCTAAATCAATCCAAGAACGCGGTGTTGGGTCAACCAAAGGCAACAAAATAAAGCACCTTAAAGACCACGATTGGTCAAAAAACATAGCCCGAATTGATGTATTGGAGGAACGCAAAGTTGAAATCAACGGTAAAGAGATAGAAGGAATTTATCACGAATCTTTCTATCCAGATTCAACCGATTCGACTGATCTGTTGGTTAAGATTCAAGAAGGGCTTTACGATGCCAGGTCAATCGGCTTCCGGTACGATAAGATAGTATTTTGCGAACGCGACGCGACGAACGAAGACTATCAAAAGAATTGGGACACGTATTTGCCTATGGCAATGAACCCCGAAGTAGCTGAAGAGTACGGCTATTTTTGGACGGTAAAAGAAATCATTCTTTGGGAAGGTTCCGACGTAAGCTTTGGGGCTAATCAGTTGACTCCTTTATTGGGCGTTAAATCTGGATCAAAGGAAATAGTTCAAAAGCAATTGTTCGATAAATTGGACATTTGCAAGGGGCTAATGAAAGACGGTAAACTATCTGACGAAGGTTTTCACCGTCTTGATATGGAAATGAAGCAAATAAAAAGCTATATTAGCACCTTATCCGAGCAGCAGCCGTTTAAGAAAGGCACTGAAAAACCTTCTAGCCGCCAATCTAAAGACACTGGTTCGAAAAGTTTTTTGAAAGCACTAATTGATTTACAATGAAATTTGAAGATTTTCTTAAAGAAAAAGGCATCAAACCGGAAGAGTTAGAAGGTAAGACTGCCGAAGAATTGGCGGGGCTCTACAATGAGTTCAACACCAAAAAGCGCGAAGAGCTTGAAAAAGCTATAGAAAGTAAAGCTTCTAAAGAAGACATCGACGCGATGAGGGACGAAATTAAGGAAGCCCAAACCCAACAGTTGAAGCAACTCAACGAAGTTCTGAAAGAACACGGCATCATGATCAAGCAGTTGGCCAAGCCAAGTGAAAAGACGAACGCTACGTTCGGCGAACAGATCACGAAAGCTTTGGAAGCCAACAAGGAGAAATTGAAGCAACTGAAAGAAGGTACCTCTTCAGAAGCTAAAGCAAACGCGTTCGAATTTGAAGTTAAAGTGCCTGGCACGATGACTTTGGCGGGTAATGTTTCTGGTGGGAATATTCCTGTAGAAGACCGAATTGAAGGGCTTAACATTATCCCTTCCCGACGTGTCCGCATGTTAGAGGTGATGAGCCAACGCGCCACTACTTCCAACGTCGTTAGCTGGGTTTACCAGGCGAACAAAGACGGGTCTGCCGGACAAACTGCGGAAGCTGCGGTTAAAAACCAAATTGATTTTGATTTGGTGGTTGCCAATGAAACCGTGAAGAAAACTACGGCCTTCATAAAGGTTTCTACCGAAATGTTGGACGACATCACTTGGATTCAGTCAGAAATTGAACAAGAGTTGATGCGTGAACTACTGAAGAAAGTTGAAGAAACGGCATACGGCGGTGACGGAACCGGACAAAATCACAATGGTATTAGGACAGTTGCCAGTGCTTTTGCGCCTGGGTCTTTTGCTGGAACAGTTGACAACGCTAACATCGTGGACGTTCTGACCGTCGCAATGAACCAAGTCAACATTGCGCAAGAAAACGACGGTATCGTTGACTACATTTTCATGCACCCTTCGGACGTAACAAGCTTGATGCTCACCAAGATTTCGTCTACTGACAAGCGGTACGTTGAAAGACTGGTTCAAGTGGGATCAACCCTTATTCTGGACGGGGTGCCAATTATAAAGTCTACGTTGATCACCCAAGGCGAATACCTTGTAGGTGCTTTCAACCTGGCTATGTTGGTGACACGCTCCAACATGCGTTTCGACATTGGGTTGGATGGTAACGACTTCACTGAAAACCTTAGAACCATCCTTGCGGAATGGAGGGGTTTAACGCTTGTGAAGAACAACGATAGAACCGCCTTTGTAGCGGGCGATTTTGCAACCGATACGGCAGCACTGGAAACACCTTAATTTTTGATTTGCTCTTTTTGAATAGCCTCCGAAAGAGGCTATTCGTTTTGAACTTGTATGAAATTACTAAAAATCTTTCGCAGGAAATCAACCAAGGAAAGTGTGCCGGTACCATCTATAAAGATCGCACCCCCTGAAAAATCGGTCGACCCTGAAGAAGATACAAATTACAATAGAATGAAAAAAGTCAACATAAAAGCGTTAGAAGGCAATAGTATGAAGCCAGGCAAGGTTTATGCCGTTTCCCAAGGATCAGCGGACTTTTTGGTTAAGAATGGTCGCGCCGTTCTTGCAAAAGATTCGGAAAAAGTGGGCAAAGTTTACAACTACCCCAAAACCGAAAAGAAGTCTGACCTAACCGATTAAAGATTTTCCTTTCAATGGCTTTACCAACTATCACCATAGACGATTTCGTTGGTTGGTTAAAGATAGTAGCCAACCAGTTCAAGGAAGAAGACCTTGACCAGTATGTTTTAACATTCCGTGAACAGTATCTTCGGCAGCTTGTCGGGGCGGCTGCATACGCGGACATTGAGGCGCAAACGCGGCAAAAATGGACTGATCTATTGGACGGGGTTAACTACGTTGATGTGAACGGCGAAAGAAGCTATCACAACGGGTTAGTAAAGTCATTGATAAGGTTTATCTATTTTGAATTTGTACGGGACAACTTCACCTCTACCCAAGTAGGTAGAGTAAAGGGGAAATCTGAAAATAGCGAACGGGCTAACGATATTGAGATAGCCAACGTTGCCCGGTCACGCTTCAATAACGGAGTTTTGCTTATTGCATCTACACCCGATTTTTTAGAAGCAAATGAAGAGTTTGAAGAAGAGGTTATGGCCTTTACCGACAATCTTGACAATACCTACACTTTGTCAATCCCCAATACTAAATACCTTGAAGCTGGGGACACCGTAGTAATTAACGGCCAAGAATATCAACCTATTTCGGTTACTGCCGACACTTCTATTGTAATTGATGCCGGACAAACAGGGCTTGACTTTACCGGCGATCTGGTCAACTGGAAACCTTACGAAGATGTTGACTTTTGCCAGCTTGAAGCCGCATCGATATGAAATTGACCGTTGACATACTGGAAGAATTTATTGATACACTTGCCCTTTCGGGGCAAGTGTCTTCTTTTAGTGACGACGGCGTTAATACTACGCTTGTAGTTAGCGAAACTTTCCACGCCCGGAAGAAGATGCAACTGAACGTTGACGGTACGAACTATGAAATATTTTCGGTTGTCAACAATACATCTATTACAGTGGTTGGCGTTCTGGCTGCCGCAGATTCTTACACCGTACCCAATCCGTTCTATTTTCATGGAACGCCCATGATGACAAACGCCCATATCAACGGGGCAAAAGAACGGGACAAAGTGCCTATGATCTACCTTTATGAGATTCTACGGGAACGGGACAAGCGGGAAAACAGTCGGATCGTTCGGGAATCCGACCTTCGTTTGTTCTTTCTGGATAGTGCAAACTTTGATGATTGGGAAACAGACGACCACTATACACAAAGACTTTTGGGTTTGAACAACTTAGTCAATACCTTTATAGAGACGGCCAGGGAATACCAATGTTGTTTTTATCTGTTTGAAACTGATTTTACCCGAATCAATCATGTAAAATGGGGGGTTTGGAAAGATAACGCGGGTCATGATAGAAGACTTTTTGACGACAACTTGACTGGCGTAGAGCTTAGTTTTACTTTACCTTTGAAAAAATGTTAATGAAATAATATGGAATTTTGCGCGTGTAATGGGTCAATCCTGAACACAGGAACCCCAAACAAACAACGGGTGGTAGCTTCAGGAGTGGGGCTAATTGCCGTGAGAATGAAAGCCGACGACGGTACGTTGAATCAAATTTTAGCGTCCGACGTAATCGATCAAGCTTACGTTGATGCTAAGATCAACGAAGAAGATGATTCAAAACGATGGTACCCAATAGGGAACTTCAGAAACGAAGAGGACACAAGAGCTGACCCAATTACCGAAACTTTTTCGGATGGTGGTAGCGTGATCACTCAACAAGGTGTAAGAACTTACGTTGGTTGGTTAATCAATTTTGCACCGGCTTACGTGGGTGTTCTGGAATCTTTGAAGTGTTTTGATTTTGGACTTTTTGTAATTGATAGCTGCGGCGCAATTACTGGTTCGATATCGAAAGACAAAACAGCTTTGCGACCTATTCGGGTCAATCAAAATAGCTTTGAACCAAGATATGTGAAAGCTACGCCGACAGTAAGCGCGAAAGTGCAATTGTCTTTTGAGTTCTCACAACTTGAAAAAGACAAAGATTTGCGCGTGATCAGCGAAGAAGAAGCAACCGCCGATCTTTTGGATATTGACGGATTGCTGCCTTTGACGGCTTTTATTTCTGGCGAGGCTACCACAGGTTTTGCCGCCGCTTTGCGCGTAGATTTTGACATATTTCTCAACGCTTCTAAAGAAGTTGTGCCGGGGTGGGTGGCCACCGATTTTGCACTGTTTAACAAGAGTACAAATTTACCGGTAGTAATTACTTCGGTGACAGAATCGCCTGAAGGGACCTACACTTTTGTAATTCCAGCGCAAACCCCTGCGGATGTGCTGGAACTTACTAACGTGAAGACTTCAGGTAACAAGCCTGGGTTCTTCTTAGAACAGGATATAACTATACCATAAGATGGGAAAGGAATATAAGAAAGTCGGGAACACTTCGTTCCAAGTAGAAACCATTGGCAAGATGAAGTTGAAAGATTTCAAAAAAACCTATGGCGAAGTTTTAAAGGGTCAAGACCTTGATAAAGTCTACGAAGAAGTCACAGGCAACAAACCAGTGAATAATATCGAAGAATGATAACTTGGGGGCGACTCACAGATTTGATAAAAAACGGAAAAGGGTTGACGTATGAATCAACCCTTTTTTTTGTATTTTCCCAAGATCATGTTCAGCTATTTGCCATAGAGCTTAACACCGGCAGCCCTAATAATAACGAATACGGGCAATTGTTTTTGCACGGTGTAGACAGTAAAGGCGCTGAACTGGAACGGATTGGCGGCGAATACGCGCCTATAACAAAGGACTTAAAACGATTTGAAGGTTTGCCTTTTGACCGTATCACCCTTTACCAAGAAGGTGATTTTTATAGATCGTGGGAATTTATGCAGAAAGCCGATAGTTTTGTATTAAAGGCCGACACCTTAAAAGATGGTGAAGACCTTCAAGAACGTTGGGGGTCGGACATAATAGGATTGACAAATGAAAGCATTCAAGCTTTGGCTGACGAAGTACTACCTGAAATTATTAACTACATTCTTAGCAAGCTATTATTGTGATATAGCTTCAATGCCGATAGGCAATTTCACCAAATGCTTGTCAGGTGATCTAACGTACGTCAGTAAAACCAAATTTTGTTCTTTGGGGAAGGCGGCCACCCTTTGGCCAAAACTGTTTGACCAACATATCAAAGCGCACGGGTTACCGGAATCTTACGTTCAGTACATTGATAAGATGAAGAAAGCTCTAGTTTTTTACGATCAAGCTTACAACGGTAAAAAGTGGCAAATTGTAAGAGCCAAAATTTACGAAGCTGAAGCGCAAAACCTATTGTCTGGGGAAGGTGAAAAAATAGAAACCACTTGCGCCAGAATTAGCAAGTTTATAGGGTTTCCAGTTCGTTCGAATGAATGCACAGTTGTTGAATTCTATAACTATGTTGCCTTAATGGAAACGTCTTAAAATATTCTTATCTTTACCACAATGGCGAACTACACTTTCACATCAAATACGAATTCAGTTCTTGTCGATATCGACGGAAAGCAAGCCGCTTTTGGTGACAAAGAACTGCACCCATACACGCCAGACAGGTCGGGCGACATTGTGTACTTATACGATACTACCGGCATTTTAAAGAAAGTTGGGAGTATTCAAGAAGGGATTAAAGACTATTCAAAAGATAGGATACTCCTTAACATCTCTTTCGACACCATAGACGTAAACGGAATCAACACTTGGGCAAACGCTGGCGCATTACTTGATGCCCTTAGAGCGATTTTTTTTTTAGCTAGTGCCGACAGTCCACTAATACCGGATTCGCAGCGTGTGGACACGTTTGCCAATCTCCCTGACCCTGTTTTAAGTGATGGTCAATATTGGATTGTTGACCAAGCGACCGGTACTTGGATTTTGGGAACACGGCGCGAAGCTGGGGTTTACAAAGCTGTTGCTAGTTCCTGGACTTACAGGGGCGCCGATGTCCCCTATTATCTTCTTGACGATCAATTTACAATCAAAGACGGCTTTGACAATTCAAAACAATTGGGTTTTGAAGTTAATTTGATTACGCCAGGGCAAAGAAGGATTGCAACCTGGCCCGACAAAAACGGGACTGTTGTTCTTACTGACGACCTACAGGATTTTTTTAATAAAAGCACCGACGACGCTTCTGATATTGCGATGGCTAACAGTAGCCAAACCGTGCAAAACAAAATTGTTAATATCCAGAATGAGGTAGACACCAATACAGAAATTTGCACAAGTGCCGCAAGTTTTATCAGCACAGTGACGCAAAATGTAGGCACTCAATCAAATCCTGCTGGGACAAACATACAAATTAATCTTACCAACATATTAGGTCCAAATAATTTAAGCTTTACGCTTAGCTCCGGCAGTGTGTCAGTGCCTGTCGCAGGGTGGTATAAAGTATCTTTGAAAGGGTGCGCAAGGACTAGCAGCAACAACAGACAAAACACTGCTTTTGTAGTTAAAAGAAATTTAGTTGATATAGTTGGTACTTTTACGGCGGGTTATATGAGAAATCCAGCCAACAACGACGCAAGCCCATCCGCAGCTAATATTATTCCCCAATTTCAGTTTGCAGTAAATGACACAATCGGGCTGTATGCCATTGTCCAAGGTGACGGGGGCCAATCGACGCAAACGGTTGCCCAAGAGTGTGTTTTAACGCTAGAATATATAGGAGCATGATAGAAATAACTGTAATAAATGGCGCGGCTAACCTTGTATATTTTGCCGAATATTTGACGCAGTACGGTTTTGTTAATTTTATCGTGGGGGTCAATAATTTGGTCGTAAATTTTGAAACGCAACCGACGCAAGAGCAAGAGAACGAAATTAGGTTATTTTATAGCGCGATTACTGAAATAGACTGGTTGGATATCTATAAAAAGGAGAAATTTAACCAGATTGATAAAAAAACACAGGATTTGATATTAGGGGGGTACGTCTACGCAGGATTGCGTTTTTCGCTATCTGAAGACGCACAAACAAACATTCTTGCACTATATGCCACTAAGGACGACCCTGTTTTAACTTATCCGGTGACTTTTAACACTCTTGACGATTTAGGGTATTATGAAGCCGCCGACGCTTCAATAATTACAGCTATGTATTACTCTGCTTTAGCGACAAAAAAGGGGTATTTAGATAGCGGCACAATATTAAAAAACCAAGTGAGGTTAGCGGCTACAGTGTCGCAAGTCGATTTAATAGTAGATAACAGATAGAAGCATGGCGAACAGCAAACCAATAAGTTATTCGCAAATTGCGGAACCAAACTTGCTTGATCCTTTAAAGAAGGAACTAGAACAAGTCAATAAATTATTGGGTGTCACTGAAGACAGCTTGAAAAATGTTGTCACTGAAGCGGCTAAGATCGCCAAACAAACCCCGCTTGATTCTTTTGAAAATCTGGAACAAGTAGAAAAAGGCATTCAAGATGCAACTAAAGCCGTCAAAGAGTTAGATAAAGTTGAACGCGATAGGGTAAAACTGCAAGAGAAAATAAAAGAGCTTGACGACGAAAGGGTTCAAGCTAACTTTGATCTGCGAGAACAGATAAGACTCCAAACTAAAGAACTTCGCGATAATGCAAGGGCTGCGGCTGCAAGCGGTGACGCATACGAACGGTTGAAGAAAGAAACCAATGACGCACAAAAAGAAGCGAAACGCTTGGCGGCGGAATTTGGGGTTAATTCTGATCAAGCACGAATCGCGATAAAGAGGTTTGAAGACCTTGACGACCAGTTGGCAGAAGTCAACAAACGCATGCGCGACGGGCGACGCGACGTTGGACGGTATGAAAAAGGAGTTAAAGGCTTAACCAAAGCATTCAAAGCATTCGCTTCAGCTACTATCGTGCTGAAGATTTTAGAATTACTCCAAACGTCAGTAAGCCAAAACAGTGAAGGGGCGGCGGAATTCGAAAAAATTTGGGTAAGGGTTACGGCCACTTTGCAAGTCGTTAGTTCGCGCTTGATTCAGGCTTTCCAAGTTATCCGAAATAACTTCAGTGCTTTTGTAGTGAACGCGCAACTTCAATTTGCGAAACTAACCAACGTATTTGGGGGCAATGAAGAAGAGGTTCGCAAACTCCAAGAAGAGTACGACGAACTAAGCAAAGAAACCCAAGACCTTGGTGCGGTGTTTACTGGGATCGGTGAAGAGATTCAAGACTTGATCGACAAGAATGTAGAGGCCATTGACAAAACGTTGAAATTTCGAAAAGCAATTGTCCAGAACGAAGAAGCTATTGCGCGCCAAATCAAGAGCCAGCGAGAACTTCAAGCGGCTTTTGATGACGATTCCACTTCATTAGAAGAACAGATTCGCGCGGGGGTTGCTTATCGTGAATCGCTACGGCAAACGCAAGTTTTAGAAGCTGACATTGCCAGGGACCGCCAAAGAATAGCGGCTTTGAACGCGGCGGCCAATCCTTTTAGTCTAGAAACACGCGAAGAGTTGGCGGCAGCTAACCGCGAATTGGCCGAATTGCTGGCCGATCAAGCCGAACTAGTAGCTTCTACAGAACGCGAAATTCAAAAACTTCGCGATGATACAACGCAATTGAATCTTGACTTCTATGTAGACGATGCACAAAACCGGATCGACACGAACGCCCGAATAATTGCGGATGAAACCCAGACTTTTGAACGACGTAGACAGCTTCTTGAAGAAAATGGCAGGGAGATAGAGCGGGCAAATGATCTTCGCGCCGAAGCCTTGAATCAATCCTTGCGGGAACGGGGTGAAGCTGAACTTGACTTTGAAGAACTTAGGCGAAAAAATTCAAGTGAAGAGATAGCCAGGGCTATTCGCGAATCTGGTATTTCTGAACCTTTGGCGATCAGGGCTTTAGAAATCATAAAGGAGCGTAGAACAGAATTACAGGACTTAGCTGAAGCCCAACGAGATTTAAGCGCGGCGGAAGCTGAAAGTCGGATGATTCAGGACGATATTATTCTACAACAACAGGCTTTGAACAAGCTACAAGAAGAGGGTGTTGACCTTGAAATGGTGTTGGCTGATCTTGCTCAACAACGTTTGCAAAATGAAATTGATAATCTACGGGAAAGAATCGAAGTTGCTGAAGAAGGAAGCGCGGAATTCATAGAGTTGAATCAAGAACTGAACGACAGGCTTTTAGAACAAGATCGAGCACGATTTGAAAAGGAGAAAAAGCTTCAGGAAGAAAGAGTTAAACAGTTTCAGAAATTCGGCAAAGCTCTTCAAGAAGGATTTGCTTTGATTTCTGATTTGTTCGAAGAGCGTTCGCAACGGCAGATAGCCGCCATTGATGAAGAGATTCAAGCAGAAGAAGCGCGCGCGGAAAGATTACAAGAATTGGCCGCACAAGGCAATGAAGATGCTGAAAATAATTTGGCTTTAACTGAACAAAGGCAAGCCGAATTAGAGCTTCGAAGGCAACAACAGATTGAGCGACAAGAGCGCGCCGAACTTGGGTTGACGGCTATTCAAACATATAGCGGTAAAGTCCAAGCTGGCGACCCGAACCCGCTTGCTTCTACGATTGCCGATATTGCGGTTCTACGTGCTTTTATTAATGCGCTGCCAGGGTTTTACGAAGGTAGCGAAAGGGTAGGCGAAGACTTGACGGCCACATTGCCAGGTAAAGACGGTCACATAATCAGAGTAGACGGAACCGAAAGAATAATGACCGGCCAGCAAAATAAATTAATTGGTAAAATGAGTAACACCGAATTAGCTATGTTGGCGAATCGAGAAAAAGGACGCGCCTCTAAAACTGAAACTTTTTCAGGTTTTATGGTTCAAGAACTTCGGGAACTGAAGCAAATAACTAAAGACAAACCGGCGTATCTGGGGACGGATTACGACCAAATAGCGGATGCAATTGTTAGGAAGGTGCAACGGGGGCAAAAATTAGAGCGTATTCACAAGAAAAATGGAGGTATCTGGGGATGAGTTCAACGGTAATCATAAACGGCAAAACGGTAGCGGTTCCAAAAGACTTTTTCGATGTTGGGGTTAAAGCTTCTTTTGGTGAAAACATTCAAGCTAATTTAACTACTGACGAATTCACGTTTATTTTGGATGCTTATAAAACTATTCTTCAGTGGATCAGAGACGGCAGAAGCGGCGGCGTAGGCATCTTCGAAGGCATTCCGGTGTCAATACTTAACAGCAACGGACAAAACAACGTAAGCGTCTTTCAAGGCATTCTTGACCTTCAAGCAGGAACCACCATACAAGAGAACCTAAAACAGGTGCGAACGCGGTTACGTCAAGATGATAGCTTGAATCAACTTGATGAACTATTGCAACCTTTGGACTATGGGTATTTGAAAGATTTGGGTGTCATTACGTCCAATGATTACGTAGACGTTGATTACGTCGTAGACAAAATCGACAATGGTTTAGAGTCAATAACGACCTTTGTTACAATTTACCTATTAAGTAAACAACTTGCAGATACAATAAAAGAGATAGGCGAAACTATCGCTATAATTTCGGGAATAAGCGTGTCGGGGATCACCGGCCCCGCAGGGGGTGCTGTGTATGCGGCGGCAGTTGCCATTTTACAATTAGCTTATGCCGCTACGCTTTTGGTGTTGATTATTGATTTCGGAACTGATCTTTTTAATGTCCTGATCCAGCCCCAGCGAACGCACAAAGGCATTGCTTTAAAAACTCTTCTTGAAAAAGCTTGTGAGTATATCGGATATGATTTTGAAACCACTGTTGAAGACCTGAATAACTTGGTCTATTTGCCATCGAATCAAAACGTTGACGAATTCGGTTTGAAGAACGTATTCACCAAAGTAGGTACGATCACCGAAGGAATACCAAACGCGGGTGATGTCGGCTACACATGCCCCGAAATGTTCCAGATAGCCCGCGACTTATTTAATGCAAGGTTTGCAATTGTGGGCAATGTGGTTCAATTCCATACCGAAAGTTCACCCTATTGGGTTTCACAATCTGGTTGGGAGAAGCCACGCGTTCGACGCGATAGGGCCGAACAAGCTTACCGCTACAATACCGATGAAATAAAAGGTTCTATCTTGATACAATTTCAACGCGATCTTGTGGACGAATACACAATTGCGAATTACCAAGGTACGGCTTTTCAGGTTTTGACCGATGCAAACGCGATCGGAAACCCAGCCAACAAGACAATAAAAAACCTCGATAGGGTTGATCTTCCTTTGGCTTTAGGAAATCGAAAAGAAAGGCTAAACGGTTTTGAGCAAGGGTTAGCGGGAATAGCTAATTTGTTTGATCAAATAGCCGGTGTTTTTGGAGGTCGCCCAAATCTTGCCAGGCGCATAAGAAACAAGGTTGGTGTTCTTCGGGTAAGTAACAACAATCATTCAGTGCCTAAACTTCTTTGGATGCAAGGCAACCGACTGCCAAGCAATCACAGGTTATTATTTAGTGCAAAAACATTGTGGGAAAAATACCACAACTATAAATCGTTTGTCGATAATAACTTTGGTCGCCAACGCCGATATGTCGAAAACGAAGATGTCCCTTTTGGGCTTAACGATTTTGTCACGCTTTTAAATAATGCTTACTTTAGGGATGAAAACGGGCAAATCGGTAAAATCGTTGACATTGAATGGAACATGAGTAAGGATTTTGCAACGATTAGCTATTGGGTACAAGAGATTTACACCAACAATTTGAAAGAAACCTTCATTGAACCGTCTTGATATGATCAATAAAGAGATATTTGAAATCGCGGATCGCTTGCAAAATGTGGTTCAACAGCAGATGAAGCATGCAAAAGATGCAATATCTAAAATACCGGAAGGTGAAACGAAACAAAGTTTAGAAGGTTTACTTCGAAGAGCTTCAACGGGGAAAGTTTCGTATCATGATGCACAAAGAGAAATTGAAAACATTTTGAGAAATGCCAATTAACATAGACATTTTCAATTTTAAGTGTTTCAACCAGCTTAGAAACGGGGATGATTTTACGCGAAACACTGGCGAATTCACATCTAATTTAGTTGGTAACGTTGGGGAAAAGGTGCGAATTACCTATTCGGCGGTTGTGTCACAATCGGCTTTTACTGAAGGTACGGAAGAATGGGAGATATTCAACAGCTTAAACGAAATAGTCCGAAGTTCTGGTTCCTTTTTAGACGATCTTGTTGAAGTGGGGGATGTGTTCGAGTTTTTTACTAACTGGAACAACAGAAAAACCGGATCGGCAGAATATACCGGAACAGTAGACTTTATTTCGAGCGATGGGCGAACCCTTCGATATTCTGTCAATTCAGGCGTGGATTCTTCAAACGGCATAGTGACTAATGTCGGCCTTTCCTTTGATCAGCTTCAAACGGTCAACCGAAATACAGCTTTCTTTTTGAAGTTTGGATTGATTGGGAATGATGAAACTTTTAACTTTATATCTAAAACAACTGAAGGTCAACAAGTCTACTACATTGGTGAACTTTCACCTGGCGGCGGATCGTCGCCGATGGAGCCTTTAGGGATTATCAAAGATTGGGTTAGCGGTCAAGCGATGGGCGAACTGGACGCTTCAGAATTTGATTTTAACGATGCACGTTACGAAATCTTACACGAGTTCACCATTAACCCTTTCTACATCTTAGCGTACCGTGAATTTGTTGAAAACGGGACCGTTCCAGACCTTTACGCCGGTGATTCATCTTTGAAATATGCAGTTGAATTAGAGTTTAGAAAAACACTTTCGAATACTGGAAGTTCAAAAATTCAATCATTTGACAGGTTAGGCGGTTTTGTGGGTTGGTATGGTGAAAACTTCAACGGGTTAAACGCTAAATATCAAGTCGGTTCTGTTTCTTATCGTGAAGAAATTAGCGGCGATCCCTTGGACGCGATCAACATAAATACTTCAACAATTGCCACCATAACAGTAGAAGAAATTGGCGGGGCAATTACCGACTACTCTTGTGCGGTGTATCTGTTCAGGGTTCCTAATTCTGAAGATGAATACATTGGCACTACAACCGATCTTCTGGAAAACTTCTTGTTCAAGTCTGAAATTATTTCAAACCCAGATACTTCTTCGCCAAATGTTACAACGTCTTTAGTGTCTGGGGATTTAGTAATTGAATACACTGTTGGATTTAGTACGGCTGAAAAGTTGCGCTTGACTACTGACGACGAATTCATATTGCTGGTTCAAGTAGAAGACCCCACAATTGCAGCCGGAAACAGCGATCGAATCATGTTATTGGCTGATTTTAGAAACTATGTAGATGTCGATTTTTTAGCTGAATTCATAGACGTTTCAACTTACGGTTTTCTAGTCCATCCGCAAATATTGGGGAACAGCAACCCGGCCGGTTCAAGCGTAGTTAGTAACGAAGACGGCATTTTGCTTGAAGCTGTTTTTGGTGCTAATACTACGCGAAATGTAGTGATCAATTCAATATATGTTAGCTTACTCGCTTACAATTCTGTATTGAATACAAGCTTCGAATTAGATAGGTATGATTTCAACATTGGTGACACGCCTGTTTTTAGTGGAGGTGCGCAACAATTGGCGATTGAATCTACACGAGGCTACCCGCTTCCGGCCGGGGATCAGTTTAATTTAGTTCGAATTGTTACCGGAAACCAAAACGGTAACTACCGTGAATATGATTTAGTCATTGGGCAGAAAATAAAGTGGCAAGACTGGATTTTTAACCCTGGCGCGGATAGCGTGTTTTTTGATGCTTCGCAACCGAACAATAACCTAAATGAAAAGTCGTCTAACTATTCTGACGAAGAAGGCTACAGCATTCGACTTGCACTTGTTGTAAACGTGACCGGTGAAGATGATCTTGGAAGAATTTTAACCGGTGACTTTGTAAACTACGGCGGTGTGTTAACTGTCAATGATTACGACGAATCTGAAGACGGCGTTTCGGGAGTTATCCAAACTTTTGACCTTGAAACAGGAAATTCTTTAGAAGGTAATATTCTTTACAACGGAAAAGATACTCTATTCAAAGCGGTATTCCAAGACGCGGGTGCAATGACCTATGGGGTTCACCGAATTGAACCCTCACAAAATCAAGGTGACGGCATTTTAGAGCTTTCAAGCATATTGCCTTCAGTGACCAATAATTTGCTGAAGCCCCTTCAAGGTGAAACACAATTGAAGTTTACTTTGGTGGGTTCTGAATTAACTACTGAATGTTTGATTGATGGCGAGTTAATTCAAGAAGGGATTCAGTATAAGCTTTCAGCGCGTACAGGTTTGGAACCTATTGTTTTGTCTTTCTTTACTGAATGGGATACTAGAAACACGTCATTAGACAGTTCAGCAAGCAATCAAGTAAAGCTTCCGCTTGTCCCGTCTGGAAATTACAATTTCATAGTCGATTGGGGTGATGGCAACCAAGACGTCATAACACAGTGGGATCAAGCGGAGACGACACACACTTACGCAGTTGAAGGGGTTAAAACTATACAGATAGGTGGAACCGTGGAGGGGTGGGCTTTTGAAGCTACCGGGGATCGCCTTAAAATACTCGATATAACCCAGTGGGGGGACTTTGCTTTTGCCGCGTTTGTAGGTAGTCAATTTGAAGGTTGCGAAAATTTAAGTATAACCGCGGTCGACGTACCTAATACAGACAACCTAAATACTGTCACATCTATGTTTAAAAACTGTGTTTCACTTACTGACGTGTCAAATATTAATTCTTGGGACGTAAGCAGTATTTTGAATGCAAATGAAACCTTTTTAAATACGCAATTCAACGGGGATGTTTCCAGTTGGCAGGTTGGTAATTGCACTGCATTTATAGGTACTTTTGAAAATTCACCTTTCAACGGGTCGCTTAATTCTTGGGACATGTCAAGTGCTATTTCTATAAGCAGGATGTTTAGGAATAATACGGCATTTAACCAGCCTGTTAATTGGTCTTTTTCCAGTTCGTTGAACGATATCAGCGAAACGTTCAACGGCGCAACTGCATTTAACCAAACAGTAAGCGGATGGGCAATTGACACCGTTACTTTAGCTATTGGGACGTTTCAAGATACGCCAGCTTTTAATCAAAATCTCGATGCTTGGTCTAATCGTGTGGCTAATATTGTTAGTGCGATTGGAATGTTTAGGCGAAGCGGGCAAAATTCTAGTATGCTGAATTGGGATTTAGCGTCTTGTCTTAACGTCCAAGGAATGTTTCGGGAGTCGTCTTTCGACCACCCTTCTATTAACACTTGGAACGTTTCAAGCGTAGTTAACTTTACAGGAATGTTCCAACTTTCAACCTTTAACCAATCCCTCAACAGTTGGCAGATAACTAGTGCGACCACTTTGGCAAGCATGTTCCAAGATAATACTGTATTTAACGGAGATATAGACGGGTGGGGGGCTTCTTTTGGTAATGTACAAAATATGTCTTTAATGCTTGAAGGGTGTACTTCATTTAACAAGCCTGTGAATAGCTGGGACGTTAGTAGTGTGACTAACATGTTCGGCGTTTTCAGTGCTAGCGGTTTTAACCAACCGGTTGACAATTGGGACGTTAGCAGCGTAACTAGTTTTTTTGCCACTTTTCAACAATGTCCGTTCAACCAATCTTTAAGTTCGTGGATAACCTCTTCAGCCCAAAACATGCAACAAATGTTTAATGGAAATTCTGCGTTTAATCAAAGTCTTTCGAACTTCGACATGACGGGCGTTTCTAACTGTACTCGAATGCTGGAAAATGCAGGGCTAAGTACTGTGAATTATGATTCAACGCTCGGGGGATGGGGTTCGCAAGTTTTGGTTAATGGCGTAGTTATCGGGGTAGATGGCTTAACTTACACTTCTGGCGGCCCTGGCGACTTGGCTAGGACTAACATAATATCAACTTATGCTTGGACATTTATAGGGGATTCACCGGTTTAGTATATGGTAATAAGTTCTACAAATCTTAACAATGGGGTCCACACTGCAAAAAGTGATTTTCCGTTTTTTGCAGTCGGTTATGACGCAGACAAAAAAGTTATTATCGACTCCTTAGGTAAACCGCTTTTAACTAAAGCGGTACGTGACGAAAATGGTTCTATAATAGCTGGATATCTGGCGCAATCTGTGTCATCTGCTTGTGAAGGTTTCATATCTGACACTTCAGATAATGACATAGAGGGTGCTTATTTGGCTTTACAAAATGAAATAAATAAAAGAGGCATTAAAGTGCCTGAAGATTTTACCTTTTAAACAAATGTCAGGGGTTGTAATTAAGTTTGATGCCGCACCGATTAGGCCACCGCTTGGAGTTCAACCTCCTGCGGATGTAATCTTTTGCCCTTGTGATTTCCGTTGTGATTTTGAAGAAAAAGTTTTTGCCGATGGCGATAACGATGGTATCAAAAATGACTTTACCGATTTTTTGTTTAAGAAGATCACCGCAGGGGACACCGTATTGATAGAGCTTTTGAAAGGCGACATAATAGTAGCCCAAATCAACGACGATACTTACGGCGCATACTACAACGGCTTTGATAATCAACCTTTATACGTCGGCTGGCAAGCTGATTGGACAAAAATATTCAATATATTTTCTGGCGGTCGATACCAAGTAAAAGTAACAACGACTATTCTAGGTGACACTTCCGAATTTTTAAGCCGATATTTCAGGCTTAACACTTTCGATATTTTGTCGGCTGACAAATCAATCAAGATAGAGTCTTTCCAAAATGGAAGGATTGAGAACAGCGAATTCGATTTTACTGATCTATTGCCTGGCGGCTGGCCTTCTTCAATTAGACTATTTGGGTCTTTTGGTAAAATGCAACCTGGTCTTGAAAGAGACATCTACCAAGATACTTCGTATAGAGAAGTACAAAACCGTGATACAGTAAATAGAGAATACAAGCTTGAAGCAAATCTTGTACCCGAAAGCATTTACGACCGGATCACGACAAAAGATTTACTTGGCAATCAAATTTTAGTTACCTCTTACGACGTACTGCAAGAACTCAAATACGAAAAATTTCCAGTGGTTCCCGAATCTTTTGACGAAGCGAGGTACGACGACCTTGGTAATACTCATTTTTCAATCACTTTCTCAGACCGGCAAAAGAATATCATTAAAACGAACGTACCCTAAAAGCTATGGATATATTGAATTGGATCGTTAAGCACTGGCCAGAATTTGCGGCAGCGCTTGGCATTGGTGGCGGAAGCGGTCTTGCAGCTAAAAAGCTGACCGATAAAAGGCAAGACAAGAAGATATCGGCACTTGAAAAAAAAGTCAATGATATGGACAAGACTATAACCCAATTGAAAAACGACATCAAAACCAACACCATGTTGGACAAGCAATTTCGAGATCAAATGGAACGGGAGTATAACGGCATCAAAGAAGACATGAAAGAAGTTAAGCGGGGATTAGAACAAATACTTGGGCACCTTTTAAATCAAAAATAATATGAGAGAAATTAATCTTGCTGTCGTTCACTGTACGGCCACCAAAGAAAACGAAAGATTTGACTACAAAGATTTAAGAAGATTGCATGTAGGCGTAAACGGTTGGTCGGATGTAGGCTACCACTACTTTTACACCCGTGACGGTAAAGAACACCTTTGCCGCCCTATTGAACGCCCCGGGGCGCACGTAAGAGGCCACAACGCTACGTCTGTCGGTCTTTCCTATGAAGGCGGTCTTGATGTCAACGGGAAAGCGGCTGACACTCGAACAGAAGCACAAAAACAAGCTATCTCAAAACGTGTTCAATTGCTTCGGAAAGAATACGGCAACATGCCGGTTATCGGACACCGTGATTTGTCCCCAGATCAAAACGGCGATGGCACCATAGAAGCGAACGAACGTTTGAAAGAATGCCCTTGTTACGATGCTATCGACGAACACAACACGATTCAAAGTTTGAAACCATTTTTAATACATTACTACAATGGGGTTTCTAGGTAGGTTACTTGGCAGCCCTAAAGCTTTGGGCGATACGGTAAAAGCTGTTGGCGACGGGCTAGATAGGTTCATCTATACTAAAGAGGAAAAGGCCGAAGACGCAGCTAAAGCGGTTACTGAAGGTCGTAACATGATCATCCGATGGATGGAAACGACGCAAGGTCAAAACCTAGCCAGGCGGATAATAGCCCTTTCTATTACGTTTGTTTGGTTGTTGATGTTCATTGCAAGAATGGCTTTACCGATTGCGGGAATCTGGCTTGGGTCGCCTGAAAAATGGGACGCAAGCGCAAAAGTAATTGGCGATAACATCGAACAAATGACGGGCGCGGTTATGTTGATTCTTGGGTTCTACTTTGCCAGTCCTTATTTAGGCCAGATCACCAACGTAGCAATGGACAAATTTGGCAAGAAAAAAGAGGTATCTTGATGCAACTAATTCGAAAATAATTTTTTTGTTATTAGCAAAAATTATTTTTATCTTTGGGTCATGAAAAAGATTGATCTGGAGAAAATAATCCAAGGAAAAAAGCTTGACCCTAAAGAGGTAGCACAAGAGCTTTTTCCAACTCATAAGCACCCTAAACTTGCACTAGATAGGGTGCTTTCAGGCGATGGGGTTTTAAACGCTGATCAGATTAGCCGGTTTTCACTTTTTACCGGATTACCTATTTCCGAACTATATTCTGGGGCAAATTGGACTTCAAAGACTGAAGGACATACCCATGTGTTGGTAAGTGGTGATTATACCGCCAAACTTGATACCAAAACATGGACTACCAAGGTTTTTCATAAGGGTAGTCTTTTTCACGACTTCATAATTCACAGTTCCAGCATTACGCTAAGTGAATACATTGGTCGGTTAGATTCTGAAATTTCTAAAAACAAATAAGAGTAATGACAAAAATTAAATTCGAAATCGAAATTGATGCGGCTTCAACTCCCGACGAAAAACTATTGCCACAGCTAAATGCAATTGGTGCTTTAGTTCAAACTGTAGCGGGCAAATCTTTTGTAAATGCCGAAGCTTTTAATCAGGAAAAGTCAAAGAAGCCGCGTAAGCGACGAACAAAAGCGCAAATCGAGGCCGATGAAAAGGCCAAGGCCGCACAAGAAGAAGCCCCAGCTTCAGAAGAAAAGCAAGAAGAAGCCCCAGCTTCAGAAGAAAAGCAAGAAGAAGCCCCAGCTTCAGAAGAAAAGCAAGAAGAA
>SPKZ01000464.1_pt1 | contig 35025 bp, 25 predicted proteins | sample 2456571 | NCBI WGS metagenome assembly SPKZ01 (sample SAMN11192286, study PRJNA482655) | marine metagenome | biome: ENVO:00000447; feature: ENVO:00000244|ENVO:00000211|ENVO:00000569|ENVO:00002023; material: ENVO:00002151; isolation source: ocean water from marine abyssalpelagic zone ...
GCGCGGGGCTACTCCCAACAGGGATATATTTGGTGATGCCTCGTTACAGCAGTATGCAAGGGTATTGGGGGCCTTAAAACCCGGTGATACTATGGCGCAGACAACAGGGGATGTTGGGTTATGAGTCAGGAGAATTTTGCGAACCGGCAGGGCATCCTGTCGCTGACGATTAAGGATAAGGCTGTTCTGTATTCGGCCTATATGCCGTTTCTCACCAATGGCGGCTTGTTCGTACCTACCAATAAAAGCTATCGCATCGGTGATGAGGTCTTCATGCTGCTCACGCTGATGGATGAGCCCGAGAAGATTCCCATCGCAGGGAAGGTGGTGTGGGTCACGCCGCGTGGCGCCCAAGGCAACCGCACTGCGGGTATCGGCGTGCAGTTCAGTGAGCAGGACGCCGCGGCCAATGCAAAAATTGAAAATCACCTCGCGGGAAGCCTCGGTTCGGACAGGCCAACCCACACCCTGTAGCCACACCAAACTTAAAGTAGTTTATTAACTGCGGCCCTGCCGCGTTAAGTTTCAGTCAGGAAGTAGTCCTAAGTGCTTGTTCTTATTGTAAATAGCACGCAAAAAATGGGCTCCAAAAGGAGCCCAATAAGACCATTAGGAGTGAAACATAAAGGAATTGCTTCCCTGACAGAGCATTGGGTATGCTCCCGCGACCACCCAGTTACAATAGGGGATAGGTAGCCACGGTCTAAGTATCGCCTATTTCGTGGCGTTTTCCAGAGCGGTTTTGCTCGGTTTTTAGCCTAATTTGGAATATCGAAATCGCAAAACATAACAAAACTGTAATAAACCGCATTGAAGAGGCCAGCAGTGACTGACGCATCGATCATGCCACTGGGTATCGTCGAGGGCTACTACGGTCGGACCTGGACACACGATGATCGTCGGGGAGCGATTGCGGCTGCCTCGACCATGGGGCTCAACGCCTTCCTTTATTGCCCGAAGTCTGACGAATATCTCAGACGTCAATGGCAAGACGATTGGCCGGCAGAGCAGTGGCAGGAACTGCAGCGCACCGCAGACCATTGCGCCGCGTTGCAGGTGCAGTTCGGTGTTGGCCTTTCTCCTTATGCACTCTACACAGCCTATGGGCAGGCCCAGAGGCTGGCGCTGAAGCGCAAGATTGAACGACTCAATGCGCTGGAAGCGCCCCTATTGGCGGTATTGTTCGACGATATGCCGGGCGATGTGCCCGATCTTGCCCAGCGGCAGGCGGAAATCATTGCTGATATAAGTCTGTGGACCACCGCGCAAACAGTATTGATGTGTCCCACCTACTATTCCGACGACCCGGTGTTGGAGACACACTTTGGCACTATGCCTGTAGGCTACCTTGAGGCGCTGGGGGAGTGTATTGCCCCGGAAGTCGACATATTCTGGACCGGGCGCAAGGTCTGTTCAGCACGTATCGCGCTATCCGACCTGGGACAGATCAACCAGCAGTTGAAGCGACCTGTCACCCTGTGGGATAACTACCCGGTGAATGATGGTGCAGTGCGTTCCAGACACATGTATTTCAAACCCTTGCCAGACCGCGATCCCAATCTTAGTGGGTCCATACGTGGGCACTACTGCAACCCGATGAATCAGGCCTACGCCAGTTTGCCGGCACTGTCGGGATTGGCTGCCTTACACCGGCGCGAATCAGTGCAAGCCCAACTGGAGCAAGCACTGGGCGACCGACTTCTGGAATTGATTGAGCGCGATGCCGGGCTCTTCGAGGGGCAGGGCCTGGATGCTATTGCGTCTGACGAGACTGAGGCGCTCGCACGTGAGTACCAGCAGCTAGCCACAGCGGCCGCGCAGGAAATTGCCGGCTGGTTGCGCGGCGAATACACCTTTGATCCTGCCTGTCTGACCGACTAATCCATGAATGCTCATCTCGCTGACTGCCGCGACCTGGACTACCACCGTGGCGATGACGTGTCCGAGGTGCTGGCGAGCTGGTTAGATCAGCAAACAAGCGCCGTGCTGTTGCTCGATCTGATGCTGCGGGCAGAGTGGCTAGACAAAGGCGCAGACTTGCCCCTGACCGCTGTTTATCAGCGTGACCTCCAAGATGGCGAACGTGGCTGTAGAGTTTGTGTCGTCGACACCGAGCTGGCCGTGAGTCCCGATGATGATGGCACCGCCGTATTTGCGGCCGCTGTCGCTACTGGCGCCGCGGTGTATCGGTCAGGCGCACCTATAGGCCTGGCACCACTGTCTATCCCCAAGCCCTGGGGTCGGGAGATCTGGTACACAGGAATCGAGGAGCGGGGCGTCTGCTGTTTTGTTGATGAGTTCGGCGGTGAAACGCCTATCCCATGGCTTCAGCTGGCCACAGCCGGCATTTTGGGCCCGGCGGATACACCCCCGGTTCTGCTCAAGATTCTCGATCCGCTGCCAGAGCCGGTGCGCGGCGATCTCTACTTCGAATTACATCACGAAAAGCGCGAAGTGTACGTGGTAACCCACGTAGATTCTGGAGCGTGGCCCGACGGTGTGGGCGCCATCCGCTATGGCTTCTCACCGGAGCGTATCGAGGCGGCGGGCGGTGAGCGTGAGTTCCGCCAGCAGTATCTGGAAGCGGTCAAGGCCTACGAGGTGGTTCGTCGCTCCATCGACGCGCTGCCGGCTGATCAGTCTGTGGGGGCGGCGCTGCTGGATCAGGAGCACGATCTGCGGGAGCAAATGAACGCCTTTACCCATCTGCGGCCGTTACGCGCCGGCGACGTAGTCAAAGTGCCACTGTTACTGCCGCACTCACTGCAACACGGCGTGCGAACCGTAGAATTCCAAACGCCCGTCTATGAGCGCCAGATTATTTCCTTCGCCCAGGAGGTGCTCACCCAATCCCACTGGGATACCGAGGAAGCGGTTGAGCAGATGAGCCTCATTGCGCCTGCCGAGGAAGCATTGGATGTGGTGCAGTCCCGGGAGGGCGTAACGATTGAGCGCATTGTCAGCTTTGAGGACTTCAAAGCTTATCGGGTGTCGTTGGCATCGGGTGCGCGCTGGCAACCCAGTTTTGAGAGCAGTTACGGGCTTCTCATGTCGGTGGCGGGCGAGGTGACACTCGGTGAGCTGTCGATTGCTCCAGAGCAGGCAGTTTTCGTCCCCGCGGCAGCTTGTCGGGAGTATGTTGTGGCTGTGGATCAGCCGGCGGTCATGCTGCTGGCCACGCCGACGGGCCAGGGCGAGGGCAGGCTCTAACGCAGGCGTTGAACCGCTTAGTGCTTTATGGCAAACTCTGCGCCCTTGAAGAACCCTGACCGCTTTCTTGAATCAGCATTTTGTTGTTTCCAATCAAGCAATTAGAGGTTCTACGTGAGTGTTTTTCGAACCCTTCGAAGGGCACTGATTACACGCGGAAGTGGCGAAATTGGTATACGCGCTGGATTTAGGTTCCAGTGCCGCAAGGCGTGAGAGTTCGAGTCTCTCCTTCCGCACCATATACCCAAGGCATCAACCACTGGTTTTGATGCGCAGACCGGGGCTCCTTGCCCCGGTCTTTGCTTTACATCTTTGTGAGGAAAGACCATGCAAGTTTCGATCGAAACGACTTCCGGGCTTGAGCGCCGCCTGACTGTTGGCGTGCCTGCTGATCGCGTAGACAGCGAAGTCAACAACCGCCTGCAAAAAGCGGCGAAGGACGTTCGTCTACCCGGTTTCCGCCCGGGCAAGGTTCCTATGAAAGTAATGCAGCAGCGCTTCGGTGCCGGTGTGCGTCAGGAGGTTCTTGGCGAGGTGATGAGCCAGTCGTTCCAGGAAGCTGTGGTGCAGGAAAATCTGCGCCCGGCCGGTCAGCCCAGCATTGAGCCGCGCAATCTTGAAGCCGGTAAGGACCTCGAGTACGTCGCCACCTTCGAAGTCTTCCCTGATGTCGATGTGCAGGACATGGCAGGTTTCGACGTAGAGCGCCCCAAGGCAGAAGTGACCGAAGCCGACGTCGACAACATTATCGAAGTATTCCGCAAGCAGCAGGGCAACTGGGAAACCGTTGAGCGCGCTGCGCAGGATGGCGATAAGGTCAATATCGACTACGCCGGTACCCGTGACGGTGAAGCCTTTGATGGCGGCACTGCCGAGGGCTCCGACCTGGAGCTGGGTTCCGGTCGCATGATCCCCGGCTTTGAGGATGGCATCGTTGGCATGAGCGCTGGCGAAGAGAAAACCCTGTCACTGAGCTTCCCGGAGGACTATCACGCTGAAGAGCTCAAAGGCGCAGCGGTTGAATTCAAGGTCACCCTGAACAGTGTCGAAGAGATGAAGCTTGCCGAACTGGACGAGGCGCTGTTTGAGAGCTATGGCGTTACCGAGGGTGGTGAAGAGCAATTCCGAAAAGAAGTCTCTGAAAACATGGGTCGTGAGCTGCGCAATGCCGTTGAATCTCGCGTGAAGCAGCAGGTCATGGATGCGGTTGTTGATGCTCACGAAGGCGTTGATATTCCCCAGGCCTTGATCGCCCAGGAAGTAGATGCCATGCGCAGCCAGATGTTCCAGCAGTTTGGCGGCGCCGGCGCACAGGACATGGATCTGAAGTCACTGCTGCCTGATGAGATGTTCGCAGAGAACGCAGAGCGTCGGGTGAAACTGGGCCTGGTACTGTCAGAAATGATCGGCAAGTTTGATCTGAAGGCAGATGCCGATAAAGTGCGTGAGACCATTGAAGAGTTAGCGTCTACCTACGAGCAGCCTGAAGAGGTTGTGAACTGGTATTACTCAAACCAGGAGCAACTGTCTTCCGTAGAATCCAAGGTTTTGGAAGATTCAGTGGTTGAAAAACTGCTTGAGGGTGCCAACATAACTGATAAGGAGTGCAGCTATCAGGATGCGCTCGCCCAAGCTCAGGCCGGGGCGCAGAACTGACAATAGTACTCCCTCCGGGCGCTGCAGGTCTGCGGCGCCTGCGCATTGAATAATTTTTTAGTCAAGGGACACTACAGATGCCAGATCGGTTCGACGGTTATAACGCCAACACTATTAACAACCTCGGGCTGGTCCCCATGGTCGTCGAGCAGACGTCCAGAGGCGAACGTTCCTTTGATATTTATTCTCGCCTGCTCAAAGAACGGGTGGTTTTCGCGGTGGGTCCCGTAGAGGATCAGATGGCGAACCTCATTGTCGCCCAGCTCCTGTTCCTCGAGTCTGAGAACCCGGACAAAGACATTCATCTTTACATCAATTCACCGGGTGGCTCGGTCACTGCTGGATTGTCTATTTACGACACTATGCAGTTCGTCAAACCTGATGTGAGCACCATGTGCATTGGCCAGGCGGCCTCCATGGGCGCGTTTCTGCTGTCTGGCGGCGCCAAGGGCAAGCGTTATGCGCTGCCGAACGCGCGTACCATGATCCACCAGCCCAGCGGTGGCGCACAGGGTCAGGCGACGGATATCGACATCCAGGCCAAGGAAATCTTGATTATTCGCAAGCGCTTGAATGAACTGATGGCTGAACACACCGGTCAGTCACTGGAGACTATTGAGCGTGATACCGAGCGCGATTTCTTCATGAACGCCAAGGATAGCTGCGAGTACGGCCTTGTGGATCAGGTGGTGGAAACCCGCTCCATGGCGCCTACAGACGCCGGCTAGCCGCTTCCCGGTGGGGTCTGAGACCCCCGTCTCACCCCGTATTGCAGGGACTTGCAATGCGGGGTAAAAAACATCATCTTAGGTGTCAGGTGATGACCAAATTCCATATAGCTCAAGGCTGATTTAATGAGCAACGATTCAACATCTTCAGGTGACGACGGCAAGCTTCTGTACTGCTCCTTCTGCGGAAAGAGCCAGCACGAAGTCCGCAAGCTGATTGCGGGGCCCTCAGTATTCATCTGTGATGAATGCGTAGATCTGTGTAACGACATAATCCGCGAGGAAGTCCAGGAGAGCAGCAGCGAAGCCAAGCAGGAGCAGCTGCCGGTTCCCCAGGAAATAAAGGCGATACTCGACGAGTACGTCATTGGCCAGCAACGCGCGAAAAAAGTGCTATCTGTGGCGGTATATAACCACTACAAGCGCCTGCGTCATGACAAAGGCCGTGGCGACGAAGTGGAGCTTGGCAAGAGTAATATCTTGCTGGTTGGCCCCACCGGCTCCGGTAAAACCCTGCTGGCTGAAACGCTAGCGAGATTGCTGGATGTGCCTTTCACTATTGCCGATGCAACCACGCTGACTGAGGCGGGTTACGTGGGTGAAGACGTGGAGAACATCATCCAGAAGCTGTTGCAAAAATGCGACTACGACGTCGATAAGGCGCAGGTGGGCATTGTCTACATTGATGAGATCGACAAGATTTCCCGCAAGTCAGACAACCCCTCGATTACCCGCGATGTGTCGGGTGAGGGCGTGCAGCAGGCCCTCCTAAAGCTGATTGAGGGTACCGTAGCCTCAGTACCACCGCAGGGTGGGCGTAAGCACCCGCAACAAGAATTCCTGCAGGTTGATACTTCCAACATTCTGTTTATCTGTGGCGGCGCATTCGCCGGCCTGGACAAGGTGATTCGCAACCGTTCCGAAAAAGGCGGCATCGGCTTCAACGCCGAAGTGAAGAGCAAGGATGAAAGCCGTAACGTGGGCGAACTCTTGAGCGACCTGGAGCCGGAAGATCTGGTGCAGTACGGCTTGATTCCTGAGTTTGTCGGTCGTTTGCCGGTTATTGCAACGCTGGAAGAGCTGGATATCGACGCGCTGGTGCAGATCCTCACGGAGCCCAAGAACTCTCTGACGCGTCAGTACAGTAAGCTCTTTGAGATGGAAGATGTGGAAGTTGATTTCCGGGAAGACGGCTTGCGTGCGGTGGCTGAGAAGGCCATGGAGCGCAAAACGGGAGCGCGGGGATTGCGCTCAATCCTCGAGGGCGTTCTGCTTGATTCCATGTACAACATCCCGTCACGCGACGACGTGGCCAAGGTGGTCATTGACGAATCTGTCATTCGCGGCGACTCGGAACCTCTGCTGGTTTATCAGAACAGCGAGCCTGCTCGCGCAGCCTCTACCGAGGATTAGTCTCTACCGAATCCCCCGCGCACAGCCGCGGGGGCGCTCCTGGCATCAGCGCAGGCCCGGAACTTCGGGCCCACTTGTGATGCACCTGCATTGCCCCCATATCACTGGGGAGTCATTCTAATTTTGCCCGGAGAGGTGTTTATGGGTCCTTCTGTTATCGAACTTCCCCTGCTGCCACTGCGCGATGTGGTCGTGTACCCCCACATGGTGCTGCCATTGTTTGTGGGCCGTGAGAAGTCCATAGAAGCCCTCGAAGACGCCATGGCCAGCGACAAGCAGGTGTTGTTGGTGGCCCAGCGCAATGCCGCTGAGGACAACCCCAGCGCCGACGATATGTACCAGGTGGGTACGGTCTCCAATATTCTGCAGCTACTCAAATTACCGGATGGCACCATCAAGGTGTTGGTGGAGGGTGTCTACCGGGCCATGGTTGCCCACGTCAATGACGATGGGCCCTTTGCTGTCGCTGGCGTGCGGGAAATCGAGAGCGACGAGATCCCCGAGGACGAGGTAGAGGGCATTCTGCGCTCTACGGTGGGGCAGTTTGAAAAGTACGTAAACCTGAGCAAGAAGGTGCCGGCGGAGGTATTGACCTCGCTCACCGGCATCGACGAGCCGGGTCGTCTTGCCGATACCATCGCAGCGCACATGAGCGTTGACTTGGAAGAGAAGCAAAAAATTCTCGAAATCAGCGGTATTCGTGGACGCCTGGAGCACTTGATGGGCCTGATGGAGGGGGAGATCGACCTGTTCCAGGTTGAGAAGCGGATTCGCGGCCGGGTCAAGAAGCAAATGGAGAAGAGCCAGCGCGAGTATTACCTGAATGAGCAGATGAAGGCCATTCAGAAAGAGTTGGGCGAGATGGACGAGGCGCCCAATGAGCTGGAAGAACTGCAGGCCAAAATCGATGAAGCGAAAATGCCCGAGGAGGCCAAAGAGAAGGCCCTGGGTGAGCTGAATAAACTCAAGATGATGTCGCCGATGTCCGCCGAAGCTTCGGTGGTTCGTAGCTACATCGACTGGATGGTGTCGGTGCCCTGGTCCAAGCGCAGTAAGGTGAAACATGACCTCAAGCGCGCCACGGGCATTCTCGACGAAGACCATTACGGACTCGAAGAGGTCAAAGAACGCATCCTGGAATACCTGGCCGTGCAGAAGCGTGTGCGCAAGGTGAAGGGTCCCGTGTTGTGTCTGGTTGGCCCTCCGGGCGTGGGTAAAACCTCCCTGGGCGAGTCGCTGGCTCGGGCCACCAACCGCAAGTTTGTGCGTATGGCATTGGGCGGTGTGCGCGATGAAGCCGAGATTCGCGGTCACCGCCGCACTTATATCGGTTCGATGCCCGGAAAGTTGTTGCAGAAAATGGCCAAGTCCGGCGTGAAGAACCCGCTGTTCCTGCTGGATGAAATCGACAAGATGGGCATGGATCATCGTGGCGACCCCGCCTCAGCGATGCTGGAGGTGCTGGATCCCGAGCAGAATCATGCCTTCAACGACCACTATCTGGAGGTCGATTACGACTTATCAGACGTGATGTTTGTGTGTACCTCTAACACTATGAACATACCGGGCCCGCTGCTGGATCGGATGGAGGTCATTCGTATCCCCGGTTACACGGAGGATGAGAAGCTCAACATCGCCCAGCGCTACCTCATTCCCAAGCAGGTGAAGCAGAATGGGTTGAAGCCCAAGGAAATCACGATCACGGAAGACGCCTTGATTGACGTGATTCGCTATTACACGCGCGAGGCCGGGGTTCGCGCCCTGGAACGCGAAATCGCCAAGATTTGTCGCAAGGTGGTGAAATCGATTGCCCTGGGTGATGCCGGTGAACACAGCGAGGTGTTGCCCGATATGCTGGCCGACCTGCTGGGTGTGCGTAAGTACAACTATGGCATTGCTGAGGAAGAGAACAAGATCGGGCAGGTGACCGGGCTTGCCTGGACATCCGTTGGCGGCGAATTGCTGACCATCGAGTCAGTTGCGGTTGCCGGTAAGGGGCGCTACGTGCGAACGGGCTCACTGGGTGATGTGATGCAAGAGTCGATTCAGGCCGCCACTACCGTTGTGCGCAGTCGCTCTCAGGGCCTTGGCATTCCTGCCCAATACCACGACAAGAATGATGTGCATATCCACGTACCCGAGGGCGCTACGCCCAAAGACGGCCCCAGCGCAGGTATTGCGATGTGCACGGCCCTGGTCTCGGTTGCCACCGGCATCCCTGTGCGAGCAGACGTGGCCATGACCGGCGAAATCACGTTGCGCGGTGAGGTGCTGCCTATTGGCGGCCTTAAAGAGAAATTACTGGCGGCACGCCGCGGTGGTATCAAAACGGTGATCATTCCTAAAGAGAACGAACGGGACCTGAAAGAGGTACCGGACAACATCAAGGAGCACCTGGATATTCGTGCGGTGAAGTGGATTGACGAGGTCCTTGCGTTGGCGTTGGAATCTCTGCCGGAGCCACTTTCGGACGAAGAGTATCTGGCCGAGGCCGTCAATGCGGCGGGTGAGGGCAGTGATGTTGACGAGAATCGCGTCAACACCCATTAAAATAAGGGGTTTTTGTTGACCCTCAAAGCGGGACTGGTATAAAGTCGCCGCAAAACGCGAGTACTTTCCTGGGCCCGGCGGGGCCCTGATTTAAAACGTTTACCATCTAAGGGGATAAGTGTGAACAAGACCGACCTCATCGACGCTATCGCGTCAGCAGCCGACCTTTCCAAAGCAGACGCCGGCCGCGCTCTCGACGCTGTTGTAGACAGCATTACCGACTCACTGAAGAAAGGCGATCCCGTGTCGCTGGTTGGCTTCGGTACTTTCCAGGTTAAGCCGCGTGCTGCCCGTGAAGGCCGTAACCCCCAGACAGGTGCGACCATCCAGATCGCTGCGTCTAACCAGCCCAGCTTCAAAGCCGGCAAGGCTCTGAAGGACGCTGTAAACTCCTAATACGGAGTCCTACCGGATGCGCCTCCCAGCGCGCCCGTGATCCCCGTAACTGCGCCGAAAGAGTAGGTGACACGGGGACTTACGACGCCTACAATCTGCCGCTGTTTGGCAACCTTCACAGGCATTAAGGGCGCACTACGGTGCGCTCTTTGCGTTGATATAACGAGTTTTACTCATGCTCCAGGATATCCGCTCTAACATTCAGGGCACCATGGCCAAGATCATTATCGGCCTGATCATTGTGTCGTTTTCCATTTTCGGTATTGAATCGATTCTCTTCGGCGGTGGCAGTTCAGGTGTTGCCGAGGTGAACGGTGAGCCCATCTCCCCAATTGAAGTCCAGCAGGCCGTCAATACTCAAAAGCGTCAGCTAATCGCCATGATGGGTGACGCTGTTGACCCGGCGATGCTCGACGATAATGTGCTAGGCGCGCAGGCACTGGACGGATTGATCGACAGACGCCTACAGATGCAGTCTGCGGCCGACCTTGACCTTGTCGCTTCTGAAGCTGAGATCGGTAGGGTGATTGCGGGTATGGAGCAATTCTGGCTGGATGGCCAATTCTCTCCTGAGGTATACACCAGCGTGCTCGCCAGCGCCGGATTCACACCGGCATTCTTCAAGCAGAGTCTTGCCCAGGATCTGGTGCTCAATCAGGTGCGCAGTGCTGTCGCGGGTAGTGATTTTGCAACGCCCGCAGAGCTTGCCCTGAATGCCCGTATTGCCAGTGAACAGCGCGACGTGCGTTACCTCACGATCCCGCTGGAGCGCTTTCGTCAGGACGTGGATGTCACCGACGAGCAGGTGGCTGCCTGGTACGCAGACAACGAAGCGAACTACATGACCGAAGAGTCGGTGGAATTAGAGTACATCGAGCTGTTGGTTGATGATTATCGAGAGCCTATCGCTGAGGATGTCTTGCGACAGGAATTCGAGCTGGCCAAGGACAGCTACCAGTATCAGCCCGAGAATCGCGTTTCACATATCTTGTTCGAGCAAGGCGACGGCGAGAGCGATGACGCATTTGCTGCGAGAGTTGCCGAAGCCAGCCAATCATTGAGTGATGGCGCTGATTTCGCGCAGCTGGCGGGTGAGTTGTCTGCAGATATTGGCTCGGCTGCCGCAGGTGGCGATCTGGGCTTTTCCAGCGGCGATGCATTCCCCGAAGAGATGGAAGAGGCCATAGCCGCGCTGGAAGTGGGTCAAGTGTCAGAGCCTGTGACCACGGATGCTGGCGTGCACCTGATTTTGCTCACTGAGCGCCGCGCCGGTGAAACGGCGAGCTTTGAAGAGATGCGTCCACAGCTGGAAGAAACGCTGCAGCTCACGGAAGCTCGAAATGCCTTGCTGCGTAAGGTCGAAGACCTGCGAGACCTGGCCTTCAATGCCGAGAACCTCAACGGCCCGGCACAAGATCTGGAGCTGGAGGTGGAAACTGCCAGCGGCGTGACCCGTGATCAGTTAGAGGGCTTGTTCTCACGCCCCAGCCTGATTGCAGCCGCCTTCTCGGAAGATGTCCTTGAGCTCGGGCACAACAGCGAAGTTATCGAACTCTCTCCTGAGCACTTTGTGGCCCTGCGTGTGGCAACCCACAACACGCCGGAGTTGATGCCTCTGGACACAGTGCGCGAGCAAATCGTTAGCGCGATCGCAGAAAAGGCGTCCCAGGAAGCAATCGATGTGGAGGCTCTGCGCGCCGTTGTCGCAATCAACGCCGGAGAGGGTGTCGAGAGCTTTGCGGTTGAGAATGGTTACGAGTGGCAGGTCGAGATTGGCGCAAAACGTCGCAATGTAAACCTGCCCCAGGCTGTGCTGGAACGGGCGTTTGAATTGCAGGCGCCAACGGCTGAAACACCCGTTGTTGATGCGGTGAGCGATATCAATGGTGATCGGCTGGTATTGGCGCTGGTGCGGGTCACCGAGGGCGATCTTGATGCACTGGCGCCGACCGAGCGTGAACTGATTGACCGCCAGGTGGGCGCCGAGTTCGGCACGCTTGTCCAGCAAGAATACCAGAGTGGACTTCGCCAGCGCGCCGACATCACCGTTTTCTAATTAGGCAGGTAGCTAAAAATGGCTAGCAAAATTCTCACCCTCAACCAGATCTCTGTGAAGGGCCTCGATCGACTTCCTCGCGAAAGTTATGAGATCGCCAGCGAGTTTGGCACGCCCGATGCCATCATGCTGCGCAGTCATAAGCTCAAGAATGAAGAGATTGCGGACTCCGTCATTGCTATTGCCCGGGCAGGTGCCGGTACGAACAACATTCCCGTAGCCGACTGTACGGCTCGCGGTATCCCCGTTTTCAACACGCCCGGGGCGAACGCCAATGCGGTAAAAGAGCTGGTTGCGGTTGGCATGCTGCTGGGTTCACGCGGTGTGATCGAAGGTATCGATTACGTCCACACACTGGGTGATGTCACCGACGAAGCCGAGCTCAATAAAACCCTGGAAGCCCAAAAGAAGCAGTTCAAGGGTAGCGAACTGGTAGGTAAGACACTGGGTGTTGTTGGCCTTGGGGCTATCGGCTCGATGGTTGCCGAAATGGCATTGACGTTGGGAATGGAAGTGATCGGGTACGACCCCGCGCTGTCGGTGGAAGCAGCCTGGCGCCTGTCCAGCCGTGTGCGCAAAGCCGATGCCTTGGCGTCACTGTTTGCCCGTAGTGATTACATCACGCTGCATCTGCCGGTACTGGAATCTACTCGTGGCCTGGTGAATGCCGAGCTGTTGGCGGCCATGAAGCCCGATGCCTGTGTACTCAACTTTGCCCGCCAACAAATCGTCGATGATGAGGCGATGATTGCGGCGCTGGATGCAGGACAATTGCGTAAGTACATCACGGATTTCCCGGCTCCTGCATTGATCGGTCGTAATGATGTCATCCTGATGCCGCACATTGGCGCCAGTACGGACGAGGCCGAGGAAAACTGTGCAGTGATGGCAGCCGATCAGCTGCGCGATTTCATTGAGAACGGCAACATCAAGAATTCAGTGAATTTCCCGACGTTACAGTTGGAGCATGTCACCGGATGTCGCCTGGCTATCGCGAACGAAAATGTGCCCAAAATTCTGGGCAGCGTACTGGCTATACTGGCGGATCGTGATATCAATGTGATCGATATGCTGAACAAGAGCCGTGATGAGATCGCGTACAACCTGATCGATATCGAAGGCACGCTCAGCGACGAAGTACTGCAGGAAATGCGTGCGCTTGAAGGTGTGATTAACGTACGCCTGATTGGCGACTGCGCCTGCGATTTGCCGAGCTAAGGTTCTGCCCGCGCTGTGGCGCCCGTTCTGGGCGTCACTTCATCCTCTCCACTCGTATCTGTCTGATCTCCCTGGGATGCTCCGCGTATCACGGGCTCTGTGTCGACGTACAAGTCCCGCTCTTCGTCTGAGAGGCCCGCGCTACCGTCCCAGGGTGAGAGTCGTTGCATGGCGTAATCCTGCAAGTCCAGGAACGGGTATTTGATAATGTCGAAGTAGGGCGAGTAGTCGAAATCGCTGGGCACACAGAGCTTTGGGTTACGCATGTAGAGCTTGATCTGGTCGTGCTCTACACGTTTCACCAGCGGCAGTATGGGAAATCCGGCATTGCCGAACGCCTCAGCGATCATTGTCGAGCACACCGTGTGCGTGCTGGTACCTGGGTTGCGACTGAACAGGCTGGAGCGCCACCGCCTGGGCATGATGAACCAGGGGAAGAAGAATCGCAGCAGGTCAAAAATCTGGCGTACATCGTAGCCCGTTCCCAGGCGACCAATCGCGTATCGCAGAATATCCTGGCTGTCGCGGTACCCCAGATCCCTTGGTCGACAGACTCGCAGGTGCTCAAGCTCATACACTTTTAGCGGACGCACTACCGTACCCATCCCCAACTCACTCTCGATAATCAGCTGGGTCTCGGGCGGCCCAATGTAGTGTTGTCGCAGAGAATCCTTTAGCAGAGGGTCTTCGATATCGTGTATTCGACCGATATACAACGCAGCATGCGACCAGCTACTCTGTGTGACCATTTTAATTACATCGCTAACACGAGAGCGGCCCTCCACGAGAATCACGTCACAGGGGCGCACCTCGTGACGTATGCGTTGAAAATCGCTGAGCGGGGTGGAGGGCAGTGGCTTCTTGTGTTGTAGCCACGTAACAACGGCGTTTTGAATCCAGGTAATCATGCTGGCTGGTTCGCAAAGTGAAACTCCGTTATAACCCACGCCAGCTACAGGTACCAGAGGTGTCACCTTGAATAACACGCTCTCTAGCATTGAGTCGCAGGTGCGGCGGCGAAACTACGACAATCCTCCGCTGGAGAAGTGGCACCCGCCCTTGTCCGGGACCATAGATATCGAGATAAAATCCGACGGGCGCTGGTTTCACGAGGGGGATGAGATTAAGCGAGAGCCGCTGGTCCGGTTATTCGCGAGTTTGCTGCGCCGGGAGGAGGACGGAGAGTACTATCTGGTGACGCCGGCAGAGAAATGGCGCATACGGGTAGATCAGTATCCACTGTTGGTGGTTGCCGTGGATTACCTAACGCCTGAGAAGATTCTGCAACTGACCTTAAACACCGGCAAGCAGGTGCTTGTTTCTGATCCTTCCAGGTTGACCCTGGACTCGGCCCATGTCGGCGTGCCGGTTGTATCGCTGGCCCACGGGCTCTCAGCACTGTTTGGGCGCAGCGCCTGGTACCAGGTCGCGGGATTGGTGGATGACGATGGGAAACTGCCCCTGGCTCATGGCATGCTGACGCTGGTGTGATTGCCGCTTTGCGAGAACAGATATTCTTCGGCAATAGACCATAAAAAACGGGGCCCTCGGCCCCGTTTTCTGTGTGATGGCAACGGCCACTACATATTGGGGTAGTTTGGCCCGCCAAAGCCTTCAGGTGTCACCCAATTGATGTTCTGCGCCGGATCTTTGATATCACAGGTCTTACAGTGCACGCAGTTCTGGGCATTAATCTGGAATCGCTTACCGTTATCGTCTTCCACAATTTCGTATACGCCCGCAGGGCAGTAGCGCTGCGCGGGTTCGTCGTACATGGGAAGGTTCTTGTCCAGTGGGATAGAGGCATCCGCCAATGTCAGGTGGCAGGGCTGATCCTCCTCATGGTTGGTGTTGGACAGAAACACTGACGAGAGGCGGTCGAAGCTGATGACGTTATCGGGCTTGGGGTAGTCAATCTTCTTACAGTCGGCAGCTGGCTTGAGTGCAGCGTAGTCAGGCTGTGCATCGTTCAGTGTGAACGGCAACTTACCGCCAAAGATGTTTTGGTCGATCCACACCATGGCTGAACCCAGCATAAACCCGAACTTGTGCATAAAGCCGGAGAAGTTGCGCGTGGTGTACAGCTCTTCGTGCAACCAGGAGTTCTCGAGCTTGTCGGCAAAACTTGCCAGGTCGGCCGGTGCGGTTTCCTGCATTAAGGCCTCAACCACCGCTTCGGCAGCGATTAAGCCGCTTTTCATGGCAGTGTGATTGCCTTTGATTTTCACACTGTTCAATGTGCCGGCATCACAACCGATAAGCAGTCCGCCGGGGAAATGCATCTTGGGCAGTGAGTTGAGCCCGCCTTTGGCGATGGCGCGAGCGCCGTAGGTCAATCGTGAGCCACCCTCGAGGTACTTAAGCGTCTCGGGGTGGTGCTTCCAACGGTTGAACTCCTCGAAGGGGCTCACGTGCGGGTTGCTGTAGTTGAGGTCAGTGATCAGACCGAGATACACCTGGTTGTTCTCTGCATGGTACAGGAATGCGCCACCACTGGAGCCGCTTTCCTTCAACGGCCAGCCCAGGCCGTGGACGACCAGTCCTTCCTGGTGCTTTTCGGCCGGAATCTCCCAGATTTCCTTTATGCCAATCCCGTAGTGCTGCGGGTCTTTACCCTCGTCGAGGCCAAACTGGCGAATCAGTTGCTTGCCCAGATGTCCGCGGCAGCCCTCGGCGAAGAGGGTGTACTTGGCGTGCAGCTCCATGCCGGGCATGTAGCTGTCCTTCTGTTCGCCCTCGGCGCTGATACCCATATCGCCCGTGGCAATGCCTTTGACACTGCCGTCGTCGTTGTAGAGTACTTCTGACGCCGCGAAACCGGGGTAAACCTCTACGCCCAGGCTCTCCGCTTGCTCTGCAAGCCAGCGGCAGACATTGCCCATGGAGACAATGTAGTTACCGTCATTGTGCGTAGGCTTGGGGATCATGAAATTCGGGAGCTTGATAGCGCTGCTCTCCGACGTATAAAAGAAGAACGTGTCCCCGGTGACTTCTGTTTTGAGCGGTGCACCCATCTCTTTCCAGTTGGGGAAGAGCTCATTCATAGCGCGGGGCTCGAGCACGGCCCCTGAGAGTGTATGGGCGCCGACCTCGGAGCCTTTTTCTACCACACACACGGTGGTTTCCCGCTCATTCTCCTGAGCCAGCTGCATGATACGGCAGGCCGCGGACAGTCCAGCGGGGCCTGCGCCAACGATGACGACATCGAACTCCATTGATTCACGTTCCACGTTAGACTCCTGTGTTTCGGGACATTGGATTTTCGTAGCGAACGCGCCACGTAATAGAGGGTGCGTAAGTATATAAATTATAACGATAAAACACTATCACTGCAGGAAATAGCAGTTATCCCGAAACTGTCGATGTTCGTTTGCCCGGGCGGCTTCAAACGCTATTGACCTGATAATGGAATGGCGGCAAGATACCCCGCCGATGAAGGCAGGGTCGGCTATTTTTTGACCGCCGCCCATCCAAGACCATTATTAAACAAGCCTGTGGAGACTCCATGAAGGTACTCGTTGCCGTAAAGCGCGTGGTTGACTACAACGTCAAGGTTCGCGCCAAAGCTGATGGCTCCGACGTTGACCTCAACAACGTCAAGATGTCGATCAACCCGTTCTGTGAAATTGCTGTAGAAGAGGCTGTGCGCCTCAAAGAAGCCGGCACTGCCACCGAAGTGATTGCCGTATCGATCGGCGACAAGGCCTGCCAGGAGCAGATTCGAACCGCTCTGGCGCTGGGTGCCGACCGTGGTATCCAGGTAGAAACAGAGGGTGCGGTAGAGCCTCTGGTCGTTGCCAAGTTGCTGAAGGGCGTGGTTGAGAAAGAACAACCTCAACTGGTTATCCTGGGTAAGCAGTCTATCGACGGCGACAACAACCAGACTGGCCAGATGCTGGGTGCGCTGACGAACATGCCCCAGGGTACATTCGCCTCCGAAGTCGCTATTGACGGCGACAAGCTCAGCGTAACCCGTGAAGTTGACGGCGGTCTGCAGACACTGAGCCTGAACATGCCAGCGATTGTGACCACTGACCTGCGTCTTAACGAGCCACGTTACGCATCATTGCCGAACATCATGAAGGCCAAGAAGAAGCCACTGGATGTGTACTCGCCTGCCGATCTGGGTGTTGAGGTAACCACACACCTGACACAGGTGAGCGTTGAGCCCCCGGCCGAGCGCCAGGCGGGTATCAAGGTTGAGTCTGTAGATGAGTTGGTCGATAAACTGAAAAACGAAGCGAAGGTAATCTGATGAGTACCCTGGTTATTGCAGAACACGACAATGGCTCCCTGAAGGGTGCCACCCTTAATGCCGTCACTGCCGCCCAGGCTCTGGGCGCAGACGTTGACGTATTGGTAGCCGGTGCTGACTGTGGCGCTGCTGCTGAAGCCGCTGCCAAGGTTGCCGGTGTCAGCAGGGTTCTCGTTGCTGACAACGCAGCCTATGGCCACCAGCTGGCAGAAAATGTCAGCCTGCTGATTGCAGATGTGGGTGCGGCTTACGACAACATCGTTGCGCCGGCTACATCTAACGGCAAGAACACCATGCCTCGCGTTGCAGCGCTTTTGGACGTGGCCCAGATTTCCGACATCATTTCTGTCGAGACTGCTGACACGTTCAAGCGCCCTGTGTATGCCGGCAACGTTATCGCTACGGTCAAAAGCAGTGATGCCAAAAAAGTGATCACTGTGCGGACCACTGCCTTTGACGCTGCGGCTGCCGAAGGTGGCTCCGCGACCGTCGAAGCCGTCGATGCCGTTCACGATGCGGGCATTTCAGCGTTTGTGAGTGAAGAAGTGGCTGAGTCTGATCGCCCTGAACTGACCGCTGCTCCAGTGGTTGTATCCGGTGGTCGCGGTATGCAGAACGGCGAGAACTTCAAACTGCTGGACGGCATCGCCGACAAGCTGGGCGCCGCTATCGGTGCTTCGCGCGCGGCGGTAGATGCTGGCTTTGTGCCCAACGATATGCAGGTCGGCCAGACCGGTAAGATCGTTGCACCTGATCTGTACATTGCTGTCGGTATCTCCGGTGCCATTCAGCACTTGGCAGGCATGAAGGACTCTAAAGTCATTGTTGCTATCAACAAGGACGAGGACGCGCCAATCTTCCAGGTTGCGGATTACGGCCTGGTAGCCGACCTGTTCGAGGCATTGCCTGAGCTGGAAGCCAAGATCTGATCTTGCGCGTGTAAACGCACACGGAAGCCGGCCTAGCGCCGGCTTTTTTGTGCCCGTTTGAAAGTATTGTGTTCCGCCAGCAAGGTGTGTTTTGGCTGTGCATACCTACTAGCATGGCTGCAGCAAGGGCATAAAGGCGCAGCTATGGTTGCAACCTGTGAATGGCGCCAAAGCGAGCACTGTTTGAGTCCCAAAAATTGCGCAGCAATTTTGGTCGAGTCGCGCAGCCGCCATTCAAAGGATAAAACCAGCGCCAGCCCTGAATGCATCCAAGTTAGGCGGTTTCGTGCCACCTACCTGCAGTTACGGGTATCTTTCGCGTTTCAATCGCGCCGTAATCGATCCGAGATAGCGATGGGAGTAGGGTAGTTGAGCACCACGATGTAGGAGGAGACCAGCAGGGTGACAATGGTTGTCGCTTGAATCAGTAGTGATGCCTGCTCGGAGATCAGGGCAGCACTGCTTGCTACGTAGGCAATCAAAAGAGAGAACTCCGACGCCTGCCCTAGCCTGAACCCCAGGTCCCAGGCGAGCACGCGCTTTTCGCTGACGCCCTTCAACAGGAATCTGTACACCACGGGTTTTAATGTGAGCACCAGCGCCGACAGAAGCAGGGCGGGTACAAGCACCTGTTGCAGCAAGCCTAGGTCAAAGCGCGCGCCTACAGAGAAAAAGAAAAGAATCAGGAAGAAGTCACGCAAGGGCTTCAAATTAACGGCAATGTACTGTGAGATAGGGCTGGTTGCGATGCTGATGCCGGCAATAAAGGCGCCGATTTCAGCCGAAAGGCCCAGCATCACTGCCACTTCGGCAACACCAAGGCACCAGCCAATCGCAAGCAGGAATATGTATTCATGGAAGCGATCAAAGCGCGCTATCAGTGGCAGAAGAACGTACTTCACGGCCAGCCATGCGCCCAGCCCCAGTAGAGGTAGGCTGGCGAGGCTGAGGCCTACTTCGATGCCCATAGTTTCCCCATCGCCGTTGGCTGCGCCCAGAAGCAACATAAGAACGACGATGGCCAACAGGTCCTGTAGCAGCAACAGGCCGATCATCAGCTCCCCGATATGCCGGTGATGCAGTACCGTTGTTGGCAGCAGCTTGATGCCAATGATGGTTGAGGAGAACATCATCGCGGCGCCCACGATCAGCGCATCGAGATTGCTGAAACCGAAGAGTATCGCTAAGCCGTAGCCCATCGCCATAAAGATGGTTGAGCTGAAGACAGCAACAACGGTGGACTTTCGCAGTGTCGCCCAGAGCGCCTTGGGCTGCATATCAAGACCCAGCAGGAAGAGCAGGAAGATAATGCCGATGTGCCCAATGTCTGACAGCAGTTTGAGGTCCTTCACCAGCGATAGCCCGTAGGGACCGATACAGGCACCGAGTGCAATGTAGGCAATGATCAGGGGTTGGCGGGTGTACAGAGCCACCGAAGCAAACAGGGCTGCCCCGGTAAAAATGAGAAAAAAAGAGAAAGTGACCGAACTGGCGTCCATAGCTTCCGCTACCCCCTGGGAAGCCCAGTGTAATCAAGCCCGGGGGTTAACGGAAAGTCTGGAACGGCGAGTTATCCGGCGCGGCGTTTGAACAGCGGCTGAGGCTTATCAATGGCAGCTTGATAGTGTTCGCTGAAGTCGTTGAGGCTGGCCTTTGCGGCTTCCAGTGCAGATTCGTCATCCATCTGGAAGGCATTGAACCCACAGCGACTCAGGTAATGCAGCTGGTCGCGTATAAAGGCACCAACGGCGCGCAGTTCGCCTGTATAGCCTCGCTCACGCAGCTCGCGGGCGTATGAAAAGCCACGCCCGTCCATGAACGCCGGAAAATTGACGGCGACCAGTTCAAGGCTGTCCAAATTCTCCAGCACATCGGCGATACCCTCGCCGGGCTCGATTTGCACAGCTGTTGGCTTTTCGCTGGCTTCGACGTACTGCGACACCGTTGCGAGATGGCCACGTGCCAGTGCCTCTGTGGGCGGCAGCCAGCTGTCTTGTTCGATCTGTCCGTTACGCAGCAGGCTTGGCATATACACGCTCCTTAAAGGGGTCTATGCCCACGCGCTGATAGGTATCGAGGAAGGTCTCTTCTTCGGTTCGAAGCTCTACATAGGTGTCCAGGACCTTGCCGACAACATCGGGCATGTCTTCCCGACCGAAGGAGGGGCCAAGTATCTTGCCGATGCTGGCATCTTTGGACTGCGAGCCGCCAAGGCACACTTGATAGAACTCCTGCCCCTTCTTGTCGACGCCGAGAATACCGATATGGCCAATATGATGGTGCCCACAGGCATTCATGCAGCCACTGATGTTCAGCTCGATAGGACCCAGGTCATAGAGGTAGTCGAGATCGTCAAACCTGGCCTGAATGGCCTCGGCAACGGGGATAGACTTCGCATTAGCCAGGGAGCAGAAATCGCCGCCCGGGCAACAAATCATGTCCGTCAGATAGCCGATGTTGGCCGTTGCTAAACCCTGCTTCTGTAGAGCCTGCCAGAGGGTGTAGAGCTCGGAGGAGGGCACATCTGCCAGCACAATGTTCTGCTGATGTGTGGTGCGCAATTCGCCAAAGCTGAACCGGTCAGCGAGATCGGCAATGGCTTCCAGCTGCTCAGCCGTAATATCGCCGGGTGCAATGCCTGTCGGTTTCAGTGAGATCGTCACAGCGCGATAGCCCGGCACTCTGTGTTCGCAGGTGTTGCGCTTGACCCAATTTGCGAAGATAGGGTCGTTAGCCGACTGGTTTGTCAGCGTTTCTACGCTATCCGTGTAGCTGGTGTATTCGGGGGGCGTGAAAAATGATTGCGCGTGTGCAATGGCTTCTCCCGTCAGGGTATTCGCGCCATCCTTGATGGGCGCCCATTCGGCCTCTACGGCCTCTCGGAAAGCATCAACGCCCATGGCCTTCACCAGGATTTTGATGCGCGCCTTGTACTTGTTGTCACGGCGTCCGTGCTGGTTGTAAACCCGCAAAATAGCCTCAAGATAGGTAAGAAGGTGCTTTTTCTCGAGCCACTCGCACACGACGGAGCCAATCACCGGGGTTCTGCCCAAACCGCCACCGGCGAGTACCTTAAATCCGACCTCGCCCGCGTCATTGCGGACCAGTTCAAGGCCGATGTCGTGAGCATGTATCGCCGCTCTGTCTTCTGCCGTGGCGCAGACCGCAATTTTGAACTTACGGGGCAGGAAGGCAAATTCCGGGTGCAGCGTAGACCACTGTCGAATCAGTTCACAATAGGGGCGAGGATCTTCAAGTTCATCTGCGGCCACGCCGGCAAACTGGTCTGTGGTGGTGTTGCGAATGCAGTTACCGCTGGTTTGGATTGCATGCATTTCAACGCTGGCCAGATCCGCGAGAATATCGGGCACATCGGCCAACTCAGGCCAGTTCAGCTGAAAGTTCTGCCGGGTGCTGACGTGCAGGTATCCCTTGTCATAGTCCCGCGAAATCTTGGCCAGCATCCGTGCCTGACGCGTGTTCAGCAGCCCGTAAGGCACCGCAATCCGAAGCATGGGTGCCAGCCGCTGTACATACAGGCCATTCTGCAAGCGCAGAGGCAAAAACTGTTCTTCGGTTAACTCGCCGGCCAGGTAGCGCCGGGTTTGATCCCGAAACTGCTCGACACGCTGGTCGACAATGGCCTGATCGTATTGGTCGTAAACGTACATTGCTCGTCAAAATCCTGGAGAGGCAGGGGTTGGCTAGGGGCGCTACAGTAGCAGAATCGCGCCAGAGTTAAATATGTTGATTATTCATAAGGTTAGAACGGCGTTTTAATACGACTTTTACGCGCAGTCCTAGGGATAAGATTGCCTCTTTTGCCGGCAGTTCTTGTTGGTATAATGCGCGCCATTCCGATAACCCACATTACTCAGGAGACTCGCATGTCCAAGAGCAATCTCACCGACGGCAGTGCCGACGCCATCGCAGCCACCGCAGTTATCACCATCGTGGTATTTACCCTGTATCTCTGGCTGTCTGGAATGCCTTCCTGATACCGAAACTGGCGCGGCGAAATCAGCCGCGCCCGCTGAGCACCACCTGCACGATGGTGTACACGGTGCCCATAAACAGTAGGGTGAACACCAGTCCCGCTGCTATAAACGCACCTGCACGTCCTTGCTCGAAATCCCGCTCACGGTTCTTGCTGCTTTGAACTCCCAAGCCAGCCATCAGAACGCTGCCTACCACCTGTATGGGGTTTAGCGCCGTCTTCTTACGCTCTGCCGATGTCTGGTCAGCACTGTCCGAACGCTTCTCTGCCACAACAACTCCTCAATCCAGATTAGGTGCAAGCCAGCGACGTAGTTCGGCTTCAGGCATCGCCTTGCGATCTGCAAGATCAATTAACTGGTCGTCGCCAATTTTACCCACCGCGAAGTATTTCGCGTCAGGGTGCGAATAGTAGAAACCACTCACGGCAGCGGCGGGTGACATCGCGTAGCTCTCTGAGAGTGTTACATCGACGGTCTGCGGAGCCTGCAGCAACTCAAACAATGCGGCTTTTTCGGTGTGATCCGGGCATGCCGGGTAGCCCGGTGCTGGGCGTATTCCGCGGTAACGCTCCCGAATCAGTTCCGAGTTATCCAGGTCTTCTTCCGGCGCATAGCCCCAAAAATCTCGCCGCACGCGCTGGTGGAGGTGTTCGGCAAAAGACTCTGCCAGTCGATCCGCCAACGCCTTGAGCATAATGCTGTTGTAGTCGTCGTGCGCTGCCTCATAAGCCTTGGCTCGTTCTTCAACGCCATGACCCGCAGTGACGCAGAAACCGCCGATATAGTCCGACACGTCAGCATCTTGAGGGGCAATGAAATCCGCGAGAGAAAAGTTGGGCTCTCCTGACGGCTTTTCCATTTGCTGACGCATGTGCTGAAACTCTGCCAGTACATCTGTGCGCGCAGCATCGGAATAAACCGTTACGGTATCGCTGCCCGTACGCGCGGCGGGCCAGAAGCCAAACACAGCGCGTGGGCTTATCCATTTCTCATCGACGATGCGCTTAAGCATGGCCTGAGCATCCGCGTAGAGATCCCGTGCTTGCTGCCCAATCTTGTTGTCTTCAAGAATGGCCGGGAACTTCCCTGCCAATTCCCAGGTGATGAAGAAGGGGGTCCAGTCGATCGTGTCGATCAAATCCTGTAGCGGGTAATCCTCCAGCACCCGGGTGCCGATAAAGCTGGGCACAGGTGGGGTGTAGGAAGACCAGTCAAGCGCTGCTCCATTGGCAGATGCATCAGCATAGGGCAGCCGTTTACTGCGTGGTTCGCGATTGGCGATACGCTCACGCACCACGGCGTACTCCTGGGCACGTTCGTCACAGAAGCCCGCCTTGCCTTCGCCCATCAGGTGCGTAGCCACAGCTACCGAGCGCGATGCGTCAGGCACGTAGATCACCTGATCGTTGTTGTAATTGGGGTCAATCTTTACCGCTGTGTGCGCCTTGGAGGTAGTGGCGCCGCCAATCATGAGCGGCACTTGGAAGTCCAACCGCTGCATTTCACTGGCCACGTGCACCATCTCATCCAGTGAGGGCGTGATCAGCCCGCTGAGGCCAATGATGTCGACATTTTCCTCGCGAGCGACCCGCAGAATTTCTTCGCAATGCACCATCACGCCGAGGTCGATCACCTCGAAGTTGTTGCACTGCAGCACGACACCGACGATGTTCTTACCGATATCGTGCACATCGCCCTTCACGGTCGCCATCAATATCTTGCCGTTGCTGCTGGAGCCTTCCGTCTTCTCGTCCTCGATAAACGGCTGCAGATAGGCGACGGCTTGCTTCATAACCCGGGCACTCTTGACCACCTGGGGCAGGAACATTTTCCCTTCGCCAAACAAATCGCCGACCACATTCATCCCATCCATCAAAGGGCCTTCAATGACCTGGATCGGGCGATCGAAATGTTGGCGTGCCTCTTCGGCATCATCTTCGATATAGGTATTGATGCCTTTCACCAACGCATACTCCATGCGCTGGGCAACAGGCTTCTCTCGCCAGCTCAGGTCTTCGCTGCGCCCACTGCTGCCGCCGCTGTCACGGAACTTGTCGGCAAGCTCCAGTAAGCGTTCGGTGCCATCATCCCGACGATTTAGGATCACATCTTCAACTGCCTCTTTCAGATCTTCCGGGAGGTCGTCGTAGACAGCCAATTGGCCGGCATTCACGATACCCATGTCCATGCCTGCCTTGATGGCGTGATAGAGGAATGCTGAGTGGATGGCTTCGCGAACCGGGTTATTCCCCCTGAAGGAGAATGAGACATTGGAGACGCCGCCCGAGACCAGTGCGCCGGGCAGCTCTTCTTTGATGTAGCGGGTCGCCTCGATGAAATCCACGGCGTAGTTATTGTGTTCCTCGATGCCCGTGGCTACCGCAAAAATGTTGGGATCGAAAATGATGTCGTTCGGGTTGAAGTCCAACCGTTCACGCAGCAGATCATAAGAGCGCTTACAGATCTCCTTTCGGCGTTGCAGGTTGTCAGCTTGACCGTCTTCATCGAAGGCCATAACTACAACGGCAGCGCCGTAGCGCTGGCAGAGGCTGGCCTGTTCAAGAAATTCCTCTTCCCCGGCTTTCAGACTGATGGAGTTGACGACGGCCTTGCCCTGAATGCATTTCAGACCAGCTTCGATAACGTCCCATTTGGAAGAGTCCACCATGATGGGGACTCGGGAAATATCAGGCTCCGAAGCAATCAGGTTCAGGAAGGTCACCATGGCGTTTTCGGCATCAAGCATGCCTTCGTCCATGTTGATATCGATAATTTGTGCGCCGTCTTCAACCTGAGTGCGCGCTACATCCAGCGCAGCTTCGTATTCCCCCTCGAGGATAAGGCGTTTGAACTTGGCTGAGCCGGTTACGTTGCCGCGCTCACCGACGTTTACAAACAAGCTATCGGCGGTGATATTGAAGGCTTCCAGGCCGCTTAGACGGCAGGCGGGGGCAGGGCGAGGCAGGGTGCGCGGTGCGAACTCGTGCACGGCGCCGCCGATCGCAGAGATATGATCAGGCGTTGTGCCACAGCAACCACCGGCGATGTTGAGGAACCCTCGGCTGGCGAACTCCCCAAACTCGGTTTTCATGTCTTCGGGTGCTTCGTCGTACTCGCCGAAGGCATTGGGCAGGCCGGCATTCAGGTGGGCGCTGAAGTAACAGTCGGCGGCATTAGACAGTTCCTCCATAAACGGCTCGATCTCACGGAACGGCCTGCCGCAGTTACTGCCAACAATTAAGGGTCTGGCATGGGCCACGGAGTTCCAGAATGCCTCTGCATTTTGTCCTGACAGCACCCGGCCCGAGGCGTCTGGGAAGGTGACGGAAATCATGATGGGCAGTTCATAGCCCAACTGCCGGAACACACTCTGCGTGGCAAAGATCGCAGCCTTCGCATTGAGTGTGTCGAAAATGGTCTCTATCAGGACAATGTCGATGCCACCCTCAATCAAGGCAGTCAGCGCTTCGCTGTAGTCGGTTACGAGCTTATCGAAGGTGATATTGCGGGCACCGGGGTCGTTCACGTCCGGCGAAATTGAGGCTGTGCGCGGTGTCGGGCCCAATACACCCGCGACGAAGCGGGGACGGTCGGGCGTCTCATGAGTGACTTCATCGGCGACGCGGCGGGCGATTTTCGCGCCGGCCAGGTTGATCTCTTTGACCAAATGACCCAGTTGATAATCATCTTGCGCAACTGAAGTGGCATTAAAGGTGTTGGTCTCAATGATGTCCGCGCCGGCTTCAAGGTACCGCCGGTGGATGGCGGCGATAACATCGGGCCGCGTCAGAGAGAGCAGGTCGTTGTTGCCCTTGAGGTCGCCCGGGTGGTCCGACAGCCGTGTGCCCCGATAATCTTCTTCTGTGAGTCCCTCGGCCTGGATCATGGTGCCCATCGCGCCATCGATCACAAGTATCCGCTCATCGAGCAGCGATCTGAGTAGCGTGGTGACAGAAGTGCGGTCCAGCATGATGGGTCCTGTAGCGAGTAGAGCTGTGGGTCGATGGGCCGCGTATTTTAACAGAATGCCCGCTCGTAAGGGCGTAAATAGTGGGGCATGGGTACCGCCGCCTCGGCAGAATTGGTAGAATACCCGAGTGATTTACTCGGAAACGGAGCGCGCATGATCACCATCACCGAATCAGCCCAGGAATATCTCGCAGAACTGCTGACCAAGCAGGAAGATGCCCTGGGTGTGCGGGTGTTCATCAACCAGCCCGGCACGCCTCGCGCAGAGACTTGTATTGCCTACTGCCGTGAGGGCGATGTGAAAAGCGAAGACGAGGAGCGCAAGTTCGAGAAATTTACGGCCTGGTTCGATGAGCGCAGCCTGCCGTTTCTGGAGGACGCGCTGGTCGATTATGCCAAGGACCGAATGGGCGGTCAGCTCACCATCAAGGCGCCTAACGCCAAGATGCCCCGCGTCGATGAGAACAGCCCTCTGGAAGATCGCATCAACTACGTGCTGTACAACGAGGTTAACCCGGCGCTGGCAGCGCACGGTGGAGAGGTCAGTCTGGTTGAAGTGACCGAGGATCAGTATGCCGTATTGCAGTTTGGCGGAGGCTGTCAGGGTTGTAGCGCCGTGGACCTCACCTTGAAAGATGGCGTTGAAAAGACCCTGCTAGAGCAGTTGCCCCAGCTGCAGGGTGTGCGCGACATGACAGATCACAGCGATCGCAGCAACGCCTACTACTCATAAGCGTGGCGCTAGACGCATGCCGGAGCAGTGTGCCCGGCATGCAGTTCGAAGTCGTTTAGCCCTGCTGGCGAGCGGGTAGTACCTCACGCAGCTTGTCAGCAGTTTCCCTGAGAGTGCGCTCTGTTGTCGCCCAGTCAATGCATCCGTCGGTCACCGATACGCCGTAGGCCAGTTCCGACAGGTCCTCAGGAATAGACTGATTGCCGGCATTCAGGTGACTCTCGATAATCAGTCCAACGATCGATTGATTACCCTCGAGGATCTGGTTCGCCACGTTTTCCACGACCAACGGCTGCAATTCAGGCTGCTTGTTGGAATTGGCGTGGCTGCAATCAACCATGATGTTGCTCGCAATACCGGCTTTCTCCAGGGCCTCCTCACACAGTCTGATATGCACAGAGTCGTAGTTTGGCCCGGCGCTGCCGCCACGAAGGACAATGTGTCCGTAGCGATTCCCCTTGGTGGTAAACACAGAAACCTGACCCTGGCGATTGATGCCCAGGAAGCGGTGGGGCTTGGCTACCGAATTCAGTGCATTCGTAGCGACGGTGAGGCCGCCGTCAGTGCCGTTCTTGAAACCTACCGCCGAAGACAGCCCTGAAGCCATTTCCCGGTGAGTTTGTGACTCGGTGGTGCGTGCGCCAATCGCTGACCAGCTGATCAGGTCCTGCAGGTACTGGGGCGAGATGGGGTCTAGTGCCTCGGTCGAGGTGGGCAGGCCCAGCTCAAGAATATCCAGCAGCAGCTTGCGCCCGATGTGTAAACCCTCCTCGATGCAGAAGGAATCGTTCAGATGAGGGTCATTTATCAGGCCTTTCCACCCAACGGTAGTGCGGGGCTTTTCGAAGTAGACGCGCATCACGATATACAGTGTGTCAGAGAGTTCCTCCGACAGCGCCTTCAGGCGTTTGGCGTAGTCTATGGCTGCGTCAGTGTCGTGAATCGAGCAGGGCCCCACCACTACGAAGAGTCGCGGGTCTTTACGGTCCAGAATGTCCCAGATCACCTGGCGACTTTCAGTCAGCTGCTCCCTTGCGGCGTCGCTGAGGGGGAGGGCCTGTTTCAGGGCCTCGGGCGTAATCAGCACATCCTGTGCATCGACGTTGATATTGTGGACTTCGTTAGAGCTCATGTGCCGGTTCCTGATACAGTGTGTTGGCATTCCGGTGGATTAGGGGCGCTGCATTCTATAGCAGCGCTACCGCATTTGACAGGCGAGCACCTTCATAACGAAACCCACCCGAACCCATGGAATTGATATCGCCAGGGAGGCAGCTTTGCCATCAAATTCGCCGGCACTGTATGACATCAAGCCATTAATACCACTGTTCGAGAGCGGTTGGACTGTCGTAACACCGACTGCGCGTTTGGCGCGGAGAATCAGCGCGCAATGGAACACGCATCAAGCAGGGCAGGGAATGCGGCGCTGGGCGCCCGCGCCAGTCAACAGCCTTGAGAGTTGGTTAATGGAGCGCTGGCAGACAGCTGTGCGGCAGCAGGCAATCGAGCCCTGCACGCTGATTGATGCCACAAGAGAGCGCGAGCTCTGGCTGGCAGTCATTGCCAAAAGTAGTGGTGCAGACGCCGGTCTCAGCCTACTTAAACCTGACGCTGCGGCACAGCTAGCAGCTCGAACCCGAGAGGATCTGCTCCGCTGGCAGGTAGATCTGAGCGACAAGGGTATTCGTGGACTGTTCTCTCTGGACACCGACTGTCGGACTTTTCTCAACTGGTGGGACGCCATGCGCGATGCGTTGGCGGCAATCGACTGTGATACCGCGGGTGGCTGCCTCACGCGGTTGTTAGCCGCGCCGAATGTGGCGTCTTCTGAGAAGGTGGCGCTGCTGGCCTTCGACGATATCCCGCCCCTCTATCAGGCCTGCCTTACGCATTTGTCGCAGGCGGTAGAGGTTGTGCAGGATCTCTCGACGGCAGGCGAAAAAAACCAGCCGACGGTGAAGGTATTCCCCGAGCGTGCTTCTGAGCTGACGGCTATTGCCAGTTGGGCCGTGGATAAGTATCGCGGCGCAGACAATACCACTTTCGGCATCGTGCTGGCTGATGCGGACCAGGATCGACTGCCGCTGGAGCACGCTCTGCGAACAGCCTTCGAGTGCCTGGGAGACAAGTACGCAGATCTGCCGGTTAACTTCTCAACGGGTATTACGCTCGATAGGGCGCCTATTGTATCGACAGCGCTCACCGCCTTAGACATGCAGCAGCACCGCAATACCCGCGCCGATGTCATCAAACTGCTCAATAGCCGGTTTCTTCGGCGTACTGACGCCTTTGGCGAGCCAGCAGTTCGACTCACCAAACAATTGTTTGAAGATGGTGATCTGGATATTCCGACGGCCCGATTGCGAAGTCGCTGTAGACACGCGCTTGGGAGCGACGGCGCTGCAAAGCCCTTGCTTTTGGCTGAGGCACTGGATGCGATGCGCGCGCGGCGACTGGATAAACAACGGCTGAGTCCGTCGCAATGGGCAGAGCACTTTGGCGCGATACTGGCCGAAGACTGGGGCTGGCCGGGCCCCGGGCCACTGGACTCATTGGAGTATCAGCAAGTTCACCAGTGGCAGGAGGCATTGGATGCCTTTGCTGCTTACGACGTTATAGCGCCAGCCTTAAGCGCCATGGACTATGCGACTGCCGTTGCGGCGCTGCGACGCTGTTGTCAGCAACGAGCCTCACAACCAAAGACAGCCGATAGCCGCATACAGGTGCTGGGGTTGTTGGAGTCAGCCGGGTTGCAGTTTGACGATCTCTGGCTGTGCGGTATGCAGGCGGATCGCTTCCCACAGTCACCGAGACCCAACCCCTTTATTCCATCCTCACTCCAGCGAGAACGCGATATGCCGCGTTCGAGTGTCGATCGGGAGTGGTCTTTCGCCTCTCGACTCCTGGAGCAACTGTTGTCGGATAACCGCAGCGTTATCACCAGTTATGCGCAGTTCTCTGATGGTATTCCCAGCTTGCCCAGTCCGCTGCTGGACACCGCAGATGCCCAGTTGCAGGTCGCCAGCGTTGTACCGGGCGATTGGGCTGATCGGCAGCGATCAGCAGTAGCAGAGGCCCTCGCAGAGTCTCAGGCTCCTGCGGTCGGCTCCGAGGAGCTGCAGGGTATTCGCGGAGGAAGCGGTCTGGTCGAGGATCAGTCGGCTTGCGCCTTTCGCGCGTTTGCGCTCAGACGACTCAATATTCGCGGGTTGGACGATGCGGACACCGGGCTCTCGGCATCTGATCGGGGCAACCTGGTACACGCCGCACTTCAAATCGTCTGGCAAACACTCCGTTCCCGATCACAGCTTGCTGCACTCAGCGACGCTGAACGCCGGGCGCTGGCCGAGAAGTGTGCGGTTCAGGCTATTGCCGCCTTACGAAGTGATCGGCGTGAAATTGCGGGTGCTGCGTGCCTGGCGCTTGAGGAGAAGCACCTGGCTGCGCTCCTGCTGGAATGGTTTGCTGTGGAGTTGGGCCGCGAAGACTTTACCGTATTGGCCACGGAGGAAGACCGACAGTTAACGATCGGAGGGTTGACGTTAAACCTGCGCATGGACCGTATAGACGAGCTCGGCGGTGGTGAGACCCTGCTGATTGATTACAAAACCGGAAGCACTTCATCAGTAATGGGCTGGCTGGGAGACAGACCAAGGGCGCCACAGCTTCCACTGTATACGCAGACTCAGCCCGTGCAGGGTATCGCGTACGCGAAGGTGCGTCGCCGTTCCTGCGAATACCGCGGCCTGGGTGAGTGCGAAGGCGTGCCGGGCGTCAGTACCGAGCTAACCACACGCCAGTCCAGCCAATCGGGGGCGGAGAACTGGCCCGACCTTGTTGCAGGCTGGGCGGCCGTTAACGCAGAGCTGGTTGAGGATTTCCTGGCGGGAGAGGCGAGCGTAGCGCCACTCAAAGGTGCCTGTGAGTACTGCAACCTGCGACCACTGTGCCGCATCGATACACAGGACGATTAGTTATGCCCATCACCGATGCTCGTGAAAGAGCTGCTGCGCTCAATGTTGATAAGAGCTTCTGCGTTACAGCGCCTGCAGGGTCGGGTAAAACCGAGCTGCTCACGCAGCGGTTGTTGGCGCTGCTGGTCACGGTTGATCGTCCCGACCAGGTGTTGGCTATCACCTTCACGCGTAAAGCCGCCGCTGAGATGTTGGAGCGTGTGGCGAAAGCGTTGGCCGGTGCTGTCACTGGTGCGCCAGTAAGCAGTGCGCACGAGCAGGTGACACGCGACCTCGCCGCAGAGGCGTTGGCAGCCTCGCAGCAACGAGGCTGGCGTCTTGAGGACAATCTCGCCTCACTGAATATCAAAACCATCGACAGCCTGTGCATGAGCCTCACTCGTCATATGCCGATACTGAGTCGTTTTGGCGGGCAGGCCAGCCCCACGGAGGAGCCTGGACAACTGTATCGCGAGGCCGCACATGAACTGCTGGGTTTGGTCGACAGCGATCACGATGCCGCCACAGACATCAGCGCGCTGTTGCTCCACTTTGACAACAACTGGGGACGGTTGGAAACCTTGCTCGCCCGCATGCTGGGAAGCCGATCCCAGTGGCTGGATTTTGCCAACCGCGATCTCACCGCTGGCAAGGCGGAGCAGCGGCTGCAGGCACTGGTGGATACGCTGGTTACTGATGCACTGGTGTCGCTTGACGCATCGATCGCAGTGCAACGTGGGCCTTTGCTGCAGGCACTGCAGTATGCACAGGGCAATCTTGATCAACCGATACTGGCCCATTTCCCCGCAACCACCCCTGCACAACTGCATGATTGGCGTGCATTGGCTGACCTGGTGCTCACCAAAGACGGTAACTGGCGCAAAAGCGTGACCAAAACGGTGGGATTTCCGGTGGGTGATGACGCGCAGAAAGCGACCAAGAAATCCTTTATGGCTTTGCTGGCGGACCTACAGCAGCAGGCCGGTTTGCTAGAGCAGTTTCAGCTACTGCGGCACCTGCCGGACGCCAAACGTCACGAGGAATCATGGGTGTTGGTCAAACATCTCGCCAGGGTGTTGCCGCTGCTGGCGGCGTGCCTGCTGGTGGTGTTTCAGCGGCGTTCGCTGGTGGATTACACCGAGATTGCCACAGGCGCGTCCGACGCGCTTGGGGAAGAGGACGCGCCGACCGACCTCGCCTTGCGCCTGGATTACAGCATCGAGCACATACTGGTCGATGAATTTCAGGACACGGCTATCGATCAGTACGAACTGTTGCAGCGCCTCTCCAGGGGATGGGGCGAGCACAATGCCAGCAACCCGCAACGCCCCCGTACGCTGTTTATTGTTGGTGATGGCATGCAGTCCATTTACCGATTCCGCAACGCTCGCGTGGAGTTGTTTATCAAGGCGCGGGAGCAGGGCTTTAATGGGGTGTTGCCTGAACCCCTGTACCTAAGGAGTAACTTCAGGTCAGATGCCGGCATCATCGATTGGGTCAATGCCAGCTTTGCCCAGGCCTTCCCGCAGACGGATGATCTAGCCAACGGGCAAGTGGCCTTTCATGCGGCAGACGCTGTTCGCCCTATGGGCCTTAACCCGGCGGTGCAAAGCCACGCTTTTGTCAGTGACGAAGAAGGTGTGTCGGGCGTGGGTGACGAGGCCGAGTACATCTCCCAGGCGATTGCGAATCTGCTTAAGGCTAACCCGGGGCAGTCTATTGCTGTACTGGGGCGCGGGCGACGTCAGCTGCAGCCGGTTGTTCACGCTCTGCGCAGTCATGGAATCGGTTACTCGGCACAGGATATCGATGCGCTCGTCAGCGCTCCCGCAGTCATAGATCTTATGGCGTTATGCCGTGCGCTGGCGAATCCTGCAGATGACATTGCCTGGTTCTCCCTACTGCGATCACCTTGGTGCAGCCTGGACCTTAAGGATTTGCACGCACTTGCAAGCGCCAGCACTGGTGAGCGGGATATGAGTGCCCGCCACCGGTGTTTAGTTGGGTTGGACAAGCAAGTGTTGAGTACAGAGGGAGCCGCGCGCCTTGACCGTTTGGTGAGGGTCATGGACTGGGCATGGCATAAACGTGAACGCTTGGGGCTACGTGCGTGGATAGAGACGACCTGGTTGCAGCTGGGCGGCCCGGAGGGCTTGGCGGGGCAGGTTGACCTGGAAGACGCACACACGTTTTTGGCATTGCTGCATCGCGCCGAGAGAGAGGGAGTCGGACTCGACATACAGTGGCTGGATGATCGATTACAAAAGCTGTATGCCAACAATCCCCAGCCTGACGCAACGGTGCAGGTGATGACCTTGCACAAATCCAAAGGCCTTGAGTTTGACCACGTGTTTATGCCCGGACTGGCGGCAGCATCTCGCTCGGATGACAAGCCGCTGCTTCTATGGTCGCCCTACATAACAACCGCTGGGCATACTGGCTTTCTGCTTGCAGCGAACGATCATGAAGAGCCCGCGGCTCCAACGCTGTTCAACTATCTGCGGCATCAGGAAAAAGAGCGTAACCGGCATGAAAAACTACGTTTGCTGTACGTGGGTTGCACGCGGGCCATACGCTCTCTCACGCTCAGTGCGTCCATGTCTCGTGGAAAGAAAGGAGAGATCAAGCCGTCCGCGGAATCCCTGCTAGCCCCGCTGTGGCCCGTGCTTGAGTCAAGCATGCAGTTGCATGAGCTTACCGCCGGTAGCGTAAGCACTCTAGCACAGACAAACGTGCCCCTGATTCGAGTTCGCGACCTGCCCGCAGCCTCCGTCGCCCCTCAGCCCGAATCACAGGGCGCAAATATTCCCGAACTCGCGAATAACCGGGTCGACCGGGCGGTGGGTACGGTGGTGCATGAGATGCTGGAGGATCTGTCGCAGTTAACCTCGTTGCCGCAATCCATGTCGACGCCGCAGAAACAGATTGCAGAGCATGGGCTTCGTAATCTGGGTGTGGCCGGCGACGTTTTACAGCCCGCGCTGGAGCGGGTAGTGGACAACATCAACAAGACGTTGAACGACAAGACCGGTCGATGGATATTGGACAACACACATGATCAGGCGCTGTCGGAGCAGGCCTACACCTGGATTGACGAGCGGGGTGAAACGGCACGGAACGTCATTGATCGCAGTTTCGTGTGTGACGACCAGCAATGGATTATCGATTATAAAACCAGTGCGCCGCTGCCGGACGAGAGCCTTGCGCAGTTTTTAGACCGGGAGCTTGAGCATTACCGCCCCCAGCTATCGGCTTACCGTGAATTACTGCAGCTGGAGCAAAGCACGCTGCCCGTGCGCTGTGCACTCTATTTCACCGCCCTGGGTGAGCTTGCAACACTGTAGCGTTTATTGGCAGCGCGCAATCACGTCGTCTGCGAAACGGCGAATACCGTCAATCTTGTGCGCCAGTTCCTGCGATTCACCGTGATAAAACGGCCAGGGCATTGTCAGGATGTGCGTGACACCTTCGTCTTCCAAGCGCTTGTAACCATCAGGGTCCCAGGCATCCGAAGGCGTTGCCATAATCTCAAAAGGCGTATCGGCGCGGCCATAGTCTGCGCGCCACGCCTTAATCCGTTTGATACTTTCAATAATTTCACTGCTGGGTTGCAGGTCAGTCACCCAGCCATCGGCCAGCCGTGCGGCTCGGTTCATAGCCGGATCAGAAATGCCGCCTATCCACAGCGGAATAGGCGCGGTGGGCGCCGGATTCATTTCCATGGGCGCGAAGTGGTAATGCTTGCCCTGGTACTCGACCATCTCGCCGGTCCAAAGCAGGCGCATGATCTCCAGCATTTCGTCCGTTCGCTTGCCGCGGGTATGGAAGTCCTGCTGCATGAGCTCAAACTCGTCCTTGGACCAGCCCACGCCGAAAGCGGGCGTGACGCGGTTGTTGGAGATGACTGCGGCTGTGCTGACCGCCTTTGCGACCAGGTAGGGGTTTCGCATGGGTAGGACGA
>SPKZ01014547.1_pt1 | contig 34967 bp, 34 predicted proteins | sample 2456571 | NCBI WGS metagenome assembly SPKZ01 (sample SAMN11192286, study PRJNA482655) | marine metagenome | biome: ENVO:00000447; feature: ENVO:00000244|ENVO:00000211|ENVO:00000569|ENVO:00002023; material: ENVO:00002151; isolation source: ocean water from marine abyssalpelagic zone ...
GGATAACAGCCTGATGTGTGCCTCTTTCATCATCACTTAAATCAATGTTAGGGCTTACGTCAATTGCGTTTGGGAAATGCGCAGCCATATTTTTTAAAACTGGCGTTGCAATGTTATTAAATTTCGAAATATCTGGTTGCATGTATATTTACCTCAATGGTTATTGGTTTTTTGTTTGGAAGCAATAGTTTATCAGTAGACGTTAGGTTTTTAAATTAATTAAGTAAGTGGGGCTAGTCTGGTTTTACTTGTTTTAAGCATTAAACGTAGTTGAAATAAGGTTAAGAGTACATGAATACCATAGAAAAACCACAACACTGTAAATTATCAAGTTGTAACATCGTTGAAGATTCTGCAAAAGACGTTTATTTTGACCATAAATATTGCTCAAACACTTGTCGTTAAATCGATAAGGCCACGTAGGGGCGGGAACATCGCCACAAGCCAGTCAATTTAGTGGTTTTAAAAGCTCAGCCTTTAACCTTGCGAGTCGTTTGTCACCGATTACTGAGTAATTCGCTTGCTCTGTAAGTCGCTCGTAGACCACTGTAGGCTTGATCTGTTACCATAAAGCAATGTTCTAATATGTTTATTAAATTTTGTGCTTACTGACACTGTTACAGACACTGTAAATTAAGCCTTTACTGTAAATTGTTTTAATCTATTGTTAATAAAAGGGTTTTATTTAGTGTGTGAATTACTTGGGATGAGTGCAAATGTGCCCACGGATATTGTTTTTAGTTTTACCGGATTAGTTGAACGGGGCGGGGTGACCGGACCTCATTCCGACGGTTGGGGTATTACTTTTTACGACGGTAAAGGCTGTCGTTCTTTTCGCGATCATTTACCAAGTTGTCAATCTGAAGTCGCAAAACTTGTAAAAAATTATCCGATTAAAAGCAAAGCGGTTATTAGTCATATTAGACAGGCTAATCGTGGCGGTGTTTCGTTGGAAAATACCCATCCCTTTGGTCGTGAATTATGGGGCAGTAATTGGACTTATGCCCATAATGGTCAGTTAAGTGATTACGAACAAGCCATTACCACTGAGCGTTTTATCCCAATTGGGCAAACCGATAGTGAGTTAGCTTTTTGTTGGCTATTGGAAAAAATGGCGCAGCAGTTCCCGACTCAGCCAACCGATTCTCGTCTATTATTTGATTTTTTACTTCAGCAATGTGATTTTTTACGCACATTTGGCGTATTTAATATGCTGCTTAGTAATGGCGAGTTTGTGTTTGCCTATTGCACTAATAACTTAACGTGGATCACGAGGCGTGCTCCCTTCGGTAAGGCAAAATTAATCGATACCGATGTTGTGATCGATTTTCAGCAAGAAACCACGCCATTTGATGTGGTAACGGTGATCGCGACCAAACCACTAACTAACGACGAAGCGTGGCAAAAAATGACCACGGGAGCAATGGTAATGTTTTGCGAAGGTGAGCTTGAATTTTCTCACCAAGGCGAATTAATGGTTGATTAAATGGCGATTATTCTTCAGCTGCGTCATCGCTTGTAAATTGGAGCCAACTTAATTGTAAGTCTGCTTGCTCTTTACCATTTTTGTATTGAGTGAGCTTAACCATCGCATAATTTAAAGAAGGGGCAACCCACATCAAGGTATTACGCTTTGATGATTCACGGATCCGCTGAATTTTTACCGTGTCTAATTTACCGTAGGGTAGTGATAGCTGCTCTTGTCCGATGATCTTAAACCGATACTGCACTAATTTTCCACGCTTCACTAAAGAATAGTCAAACTCTTTGCCTCCGGCGATTAATTGTTGTTGCATCACTAACTGATAAAGCTGTGGATCTAAGACATTATCTTGCCAAGCTAATTGGTAGTCTTTACTTTTATAGTTTGTGCTAATAGTTGGTGAGCTAAATTGGGTGTGCGTTACCCGGTCGCGTCCTGTACCTGTGCGTTTGTAGTCATAGCTTTGTGGTACTATTTTTCCTTGTTCAAGCTTGAATTTACTGACTTCATGGCGGTTATCAGATAAAAATAACCAGCTTATTTTACTGTCTGTTTCTAAGGTGTAAGTCTGTTTATTTTTGGTCAAATGGCGATAAGCTTCACCGAGTTCACTGCCTTTTCTAAATACTTTATAAGTGGCTTTAAAGGGGACTAAGGCATTGCTGTCATTTAAATCTGAATTTTCAGCAAGCAGCAGGGTGGAGCTTAAAAGTAGGGTAGTACCGATGAGGAGTAGTCTTTTGTTAATCATTATTATCATCTATCTCCGATAATGGTTGTTTTTATCTAGAACTGAGGTCATAAAAACCGTTACAATAACGCTTCTTATTTCAATAAAATTGAAATCACTACTAAATATATAATAGCTTTGGTCTTTTGATGCAACAGTGGCAACCAAATTTTTTAGAATTAAATCCATTATTTAATGATCTTAAACCGTTATTAACGCAACACAACTGGCAGCAATGGCCTAGTTGTTACCAATTAAATCAATTGCTTGATGATAGTGTTGTTAATCCTAAAGGCAATAAATTGTGCCTAGTTGAGCAAACCGAACAATTACTCAGTGATGGCTTGTATTATGAAGAGCGGATTTATCTTGAAGCGGTAGTTCCGACACGCAACGCCAATTGGCACGATTTTTTTAATGCGATGATCTATATTTTGTTTCCCAAGCTCAAGCAAGAGGTTAATCGGTTACATTTTCAAGACATTAAAGACGCTGGGCAAAAAGTGCGAACTAAACGGCGTAATGCATTAACTTTGTTTGATGAGTGTGGTGTAATTGTTGCCTATAGTGACGATTCGATAAAGCAGGCATTAATCAATCAAGAATGGCAACAAGGTTTTGTCGATCATCGTGAACAATGGGGTCAGCAGATTGATGGCTTTATCTTTGGCCATGCCAATTATGAAAAGTCCCTCGCGCCGTATTTGGGTTTTACCGCAAAAGCGTTATATGTCAAAGTTAAGCCCTCATTTTTTCAGTTAGAAAAATTAGCACAATATCGTGAACTAGATCAGGTATTGGCGCAAGACCTCGAACCATTGATGGTGGATAACCGCCATTTGTATCCACTCCCTATTTTAGGCGTGCCGCATTGGTGGGATGACAATATTGATCCTGATTTTTATCTTAACGACAATTACTTTAGGCCTAAGCGGGCAACCAAACAAAAAAATAGTGATTAGCATGAGCACCATTTTAAATACTTTTAAATTTTGGAATTTTTATTATGTCAAAACCTGTAGTTAGCCATATTTGCGCGGCCGTTATTGCCGTATTGTTCCCAACAGTTGTTGCCGCTGAGTCTCAAGCCGCAATCGAAGTTATCGAAGTGACTTCTGATTTTAGACAAAAAGATATTATGTCGGTTGAAGGCAGTATTTCGGTGATTGGACGCGAAGAGATTGCGGCTAAAAATGCACAGCATATGGATGAAGTACTTAATGGCTTAGCCAATGTTAATTTTTCGGCTGGCGCTTCTCGTGGTCGTTTTGTCCAAATTCGTGGTATGGGGCTGCGCAGCCAGTTTACCGATGCGGTTGATCCCTCTGTTGCTTTAGTGATCGATGGCATTAATTATTCAGGATTAGGTGGTGCTGGTTTATTATTTGATGTTGAACAATTTGAATTATACCGTGGCCCTCAAGGTACTCAGTTTGGTACCGATGCGTTAGCGGGTGTTATCAAGATCGATACGACTGCGGCGACCGACAATGATGGTGGTAAGCTACAATTAAGCTATGGCAACTATGAAACCTACAGTGCCGGTATTGCAGGTGGTGGTGCATTAACTGATGATTTAAACCTACGGATTGCGGTAGTAAACCAAGGAAGTGATGGTTATATTACCAATGATTATCTTAAGCGTGATGACACCAACAGTCGCGATGAAACCAGTATTAAACTAAAATTGAATTGGCAAGCCACTGAAGCATTAGTGATTGATTCCGTTTTCCATATTATTGATATTGAAAACGGTTACGATGCCTTTAGTCTTGATCGTAACGGCCGTAGTCAGGCAGATGAACCCGGTAATGATAATCAACAAACCTATGCATTTGCTTTAACGCCGACCTATGATGGCTTTGATAATGTTACCGTATCGTTAGGCTTAAGTGGTTTAGACGCTGAAATGGAATATAGCTTTGACGAAGATTGGACTAACGTTTATTCTTACGATGAAGATGCATCTAAAGATGAGTATGAGTATAAAGCCTTTGATGCCTATTTACGTGACCGTAGTCAGTTAACCGCTGATTTAAAAATTGTCTCTAAAGGCGCTACACTGTTCAATGATTCAACCGCTTGGGTTGCTGGCATTTACTTTAATCAACGAGATGCTGATTTAGTGCGTCAATATACCTATAACAGCAGTGACTTTACTAGCAGTAACGATCACCGTGATTTGGCGATATACGGCCAACTTAATATCGCATTATCAATCCAAACAGAGTTAGTGGTTGGTGCTCGCTTGGGTCGCTATGATATAGATTATCAAGACAGCGCTAATATCATCACTAATGTCGCTGATAATTTATACAGTCTCCATGCCAGCTTAAATCATCAACTTAATGAGCAAGCACTGATTTATTTAACAGCATCACGCAGTGATAAAGCGGGCGGTATTAATGGTCAAGCCCTAGCTAAAATCAATGATTTATCAGATCCTGTTTTAAAGAAAACACTTGCTGCTAATACGGCATTTTCCCCGGAAACTTTATATAGCATTGAATATGGGGTTAAAGGGCGTAGTTTAGATGATGCGTTAAATATTAAATTAGCCGCGTTTTATAATTACCGTCAAGACCCACAGTTAAAAGGCTGGGTTATTGAGAAAAATGCTGGTAGCAGTGATAAGTTCATTGAATATATCGATAATGCGGGTTCTGGCCGTGCCTATGGCTTAGAGATTGAAACCAGCTATCAAGCCACTGAGAATTTAGAATTATTTGCTAATCTTGGGTATTTACGTACTAAAATTAAAGATTATGTGGTATCAACTAAATATTATGGTGATTTTAATATGCACAATCGTGCAATGGCCCATGCACCTAAATATCAATTCTCGGTCGGTGCCAATTATGTCGCGGACAATGGTTTATTTGCTGGGGTTGACGTGAATGGTAAAGACAGTTTCTACTTTTCTGATGGTCACAATGAGCAGTCTCATTCTTATGCAGCCACAAACGTACATTTAGGTTACCAGAGTCATGATTGGCGCATTAATTTGTCAGCCCGTAATGTGTTCGATAAAATTTATGCGACCCGAGGTTTCTACTTTGGCAATGATCCTCGTGATGGTTGGACGGCGCATAATTATGTCCAACATGGTGAGCCGCGCGTCTTAGCAATTACCTTCGATTTGGATTTTTAAGATGAAATTATCAATTGAAATTAGTAATTACCCGCTCAACGAGCAATATATTCCACCGATTAAGGATTTTATTGATCGTTTAACGGCAAACCCAGATGTCACCACCAGTTGTAATACCATGAGTACCCAGGTGTTTGGTGATTATGATGTCGTGATGGCATTGTTAAACCAAGAAATGAAAGCTTCATTTGAGCGTTTTGGAAAAATGATTTTTGTGGTTAAGTTTATTAATGCCGACTTGGCACCATAACAATAAGGTCAATCACAGTGTTAGATTTTATTAATACGGTGATCACCGAACTACGCGCTAGCTCTCATTGGGAGTTGCTCGCGGTAGTTTTAGCGATTGCTTATTTGGTTTTAGCGATGCGCCAAAACTCATGGTGCTGGCCCGCCGCATTCCTTAGCACCATGATTTATACGGTGCTTTTTTGGAATGTCTCATTGCTGATGGAATCGGTCCTTAATGGCTATTATTTGTTGATGGCTGTTTATGGCTGGCTCGTGTGGCGTAATCAAACGACAAATGTCGGTGGCATGTTACCAGGGGTTGAGAAACCGGTGATAATCACGAGTTGGTCATTAACCAAACATCTGAAAATAATTGGAATTTTGACGTTAACTTCATTAGTGTTAGGTTACATTATGTCAAATTACACCAGCGCCGATTTTGCCTATTTAGACGCCGCCACTACAGTATTTAGTGTCTTTACCACGTGGATGGTGACCCAGAAAATATTAGAGAACTGGTTATATTGGTTGGTAATTGATGCTGCATCAATCTATTTATATCTCGAAAAATCATTCAATTTAACGGCTGGTTTGTTTATGATTTATTGTGTATTAGCCGTGGTTGGCTATTTACAATGGCGTCGTCAATTACACAATAATGCGGTAATGGCGTAGCCATGGATGGGGTTGAGATAAATGGGGTTGAGATAGCGACTTATTTAGCAGCAATGAACACATTATCGCTATTTGATAATGTCAATGTTAAACAAGTCCAGCAACTCACCAGCGGTCAATGCAATGTTAACCTTAAAGTCGAGCAGGGCGGACAATATTTTGTGGTACGGTTCCTATCACACTTTGACCGTATTAATCCTCGCGACCGTCAACAAGAATGTCTGATGCAGCAACTCGCAGCAGACAATCAATTAGCGCCGTTGGTGGTTTCTCATTTTGAGCTAACTGAGCTCATTAACCAAAATTCAGATGTTTGGTCAGCGTTCGAGTCGATGTTTAGTGGCGTGATGGTGAGTGAATTTGTTCAAGGTGATGATTGGGGATCAGTCACTAATATTAACGAGCGAGAATTATCGATGTTAGCGATGGCTGTCGCTAAATTACATGCTATTTCGATAGAGAAGAAGGCGAAGCGGTTAACGACCGTACCATTGTCGCAACAGCTGAGTCTTTACTGGCAATATTATGTTAACAATACACCCTTGGTACCTAAGTCTGTTAAACGCCTTATAAAACGGTTAAAAGAGCGGCTTTCTGTAATAACCCCAGTTGATTGTTGCTTAATCCATGGTGATTTGAATCCGAGCAACATAATGATGACCGATCACGTTATCTTTATTGACTGGGAATATGGAGATTATGGTGACCGCTATATTGATTTAGCTAGCGTCATTGTTGAGTTTGATTTTTGCGCAAGCCAGAAAAGTGTATTTTTAGCTAAGTATGCTGAGTGTTCGAATATGCCTATTGATGAGGATTATTTTGAGGTGGTGATTGATTATTATTGCGGTCTTTGTTGGTTATGGACAGTCAGTAATAACGCCGATGGTGCTCAGCGCTACTATCAACGATTAATTTTGAGTCAACAACGTTTCGATAATATCAGTGAGTGCAGCTCTGAGTTTTAAACGGTCATGATAAACTGATGTTTGGCTGGCGATATCATAAAGATAAAACGGTTTTGATATTTTATGTTGCGCATGATGACCTAAAATGGCATCAGGGAGCTCTAAGCAGGTTGTTCTTTTAGTCCAACTCAACAATTCTTTGTTTGATAACCTGCCTGCGGGACTTTGTTCGGCAATTAAATTACGTATAAATATTTTTTTTGCCGGGCTATCAGCAATGGCCTGGCGTAAATCGGGCATTAATAGCGGTGGCATAATGCTGGTTAATAAGCTGCCGGGGCCAATGATAATCAATTGCGCTTTGTTGATTGCTTCAATCGCTTCTGGCGTTGCTTTCACTTGAGGTTCAAGTGCCAAGTTGTTTGGCATATGACTCATACTGTCGACGCCAATTTCACCAAAAATTTGTTGATTATCCTGTGTGGTTGCGACTAAATGCGTTGGACTTTCTGACATCGGAATAATGTGACTTTTTACATCTAACATCTCTCGGATTAATTTAATCGCATCGAGTGGCCGCACACTCATTTTGTCTAAGGCTACCAACATTAGATTACCGAGATTATGGGGCGCGAGATCGCTGTCGCCATTAAAGCGGTATTCAAACATCGAACTGGCAATGGAAGGCTGAGTAATAAGTTGGTTGATACAGTTTCGTAGATCTCCCCACGCAATGCAATCTTCAGTGACTCGTAATAAACCGGTTGAGCCACCATTGTCAGTGGTTGTAACAATCCCGGTTAACCGTTCACCAAGATGATTTAAAGCTGATAATACGCGCCCTAATCCATGTCCTCCACCAATCGCAACGACATGATCGAGTTGGTCTAATTTCGATAAACAAACAGGGGAGTGATTCGTTGAAAAATTAATAATACGAGGTGAATTATCCATTTCTGATCCAGATTTTAACAATGTTCGATTATAACAATAATTTTTGCCGATAAGCTAGGGTAAACGGCTATAAATCTGATAGATCGATATCGGTGATAGGGCGAGTACAGCAGGTTAAAATGTCACCTTGACGAATATAAGCAAGCGGTTCGATGGTGTATTCAACCATGCCGCTATTAAGCTTACAGCGACAGGCGCCGCACGTGCCATCGCGACAATGATAGTTAATAACCTTACCTTGGGATTCGAGGTATTCCAAGGTAGTGGTCGCTTTTGACTGTGCAAAGGTTTGTTTGCACAGTACATTATTATAAATAACCGCTTTCATCGTTAAGGGCTATAAATCGAAGTCATCAAATTCATCGTTATCTAACTCACTGTCAATTTGGCCAACGAGGTAAGAAGATATTTCACTTTCCTGTGGCGCTACTTGTACATTATCACTGACTAAGTATGAATTCATCCAAGGTAATGGGTTACTTAACGTTGAATAAGGAGGTTTGTGGCCAATGGCGATCAGTCGTTGATTACTGATATATTCAATGTATTGCTTTAATATTTCTGCATTAAGACCAATCATCGAACCATCTTTGAATAGGTAATCAGCCCATTCTTTTTCTTGTTCAACCACATCTAAAAAGACCTGTAAGCCACGGTCTTTTAGGTCGATGGAAATTTGCGCCATTTCTGGATCATCTTTACCTTCGGCCCATAAATTTAAAATATGTTGAGTACCGGTTAAATGCACGGCTTCATCACGGGCAATCAATTTGATTATTTTTGCATTACCTTCGAGTAATTCTCGCTCAGCAAAAGCGAAAGAACAGGCAAAACTAACGTAAAAACGAATGGCTTCGAGGGCATTGACCGAACAAATGGCCAAAAACAGACTTTCTTTTAATAACCGTCGAGTCACTACGACAGTTCGACCTTCAACCTGATAGGTACCTTCACCTTGTGATTGCAATAATTGAGTCAGTAATATCACTTCATCAAAATAGGCCGAGATACTGGTTGCACGTTTCATAATATTTTCGTTAATTAAAATATCGTCAAACACTTCACTAGGATCAGTAAATAGATTACGTAAAATATGGGTGTATGAGCGTGAATGAATGGTTTCATAAAAAGCCCACGTTTCAACCCATGTTTCAATCTCTGGTAAAGAGACCAGAGGTAACAACACGACATTAACACTACGTGCTGCGATTGAGTCGAGTAGCGTTTGATATTTTAAGTTACTAATAAAGACGTGACGTTCACTGTCGGTCAATTTTAACCAATCAGCCCGATCTTTTGAAATATCTACTTCTTCTGGGCGCCAAAAGAATGAAATTTGCTTATCAATTAATTTTTCAAAGATTGGCAGTTTTTGTTGATCGAAGCGTGAAACATTGACCGCATTCCCTAAAAACATTGGTTCAAGAAGGGGGTCGTTTTTCACTTGGTTAAACGTTGAGTATGTCATTATAAACCTTAAAAATTATATCTTAATGCCACGCCTGATAGCGTGGCAATATTCTTGCTGCCCTTATATTTTACATGCGCCGCCAGCACATCCATCATCCTCTGGCTCAATCACAATATCACCTTGAGCATCATTAGCGCCGTCACGGGTGTTATGATAATAAAGGGTCTTGATCCCGAGTTTGTAGGCGGTCAATAGATCTTTGAGCAATTGCTTGATTGGTACTTTACCACTATCAAAGCGTGAAGGATCGTAGTTAGTATTGGCTGAAATAGCTTGGTCAACAAATTTTTGCATGATCCCAACTAGTTCTAAATAGCCCTGATTCGATGGAATATTCCATAACAATTCATACTGTTGGCGTAAACGGCTATATTCCGGTACCACTTGCTTTAACACACCGTCTTTACTGGCTTTTATACTGATGAGCCCACGTGGAGGCTCAATACCATTGGTGGCATTAGATATTTGCGATGAGGTCTCCGATGGCATCAAGGCTGACAGCGTTGAATTACGTAAGCCATGGGCTTTAATGTCGCTACGTAGTGCTTCCCAGTCAAGATTTAGTGCTGGAGAACATAATTTATCAACATCTTTCTTGTAGGTGTCAATCGGCAGAATACCTTGGGAGTAAGTTGTTTCATGAAACAAATCACAAGCACCGATTTCTTTGGCTAACTTATTTGACGCTTTAAGCAAGTAATACTGAATTGCTTCAAAGGTCTCATGGGTTAAACGATTAGCACTACCGTCTGAGTATTTAACCCCATTCTTGGCTAAGTAATAGGCGAAGTTAATGACACCTACCCCTAACGTGCGACGACCTAGGCTTGATTTCTCGGCGGCAATAATTGGGTAATTTTGGTAGCTTAATAAGTTATCAAGTGCGCGAACGGCTAGTTCTGCTAACTCTTCTAATTCATCAAGAGATTTAATCACGCCTAAGTTAAAGGCTGATAGGGTACAAAGTGCAATTTCACCATTAGGATCATCGAAGCTTTGTAATGGTTTGGTCGGTAGGGCAATTTCTAAACATAGATTAGATTGGCGTATCGGTGCAACCGCTGGGTCAAATGGACTGTGAGTATTACAGTGATCGACATTTTGTAGATAGATTCGACCAGTGCTAGCACGCTCTTGGGCGAATAACGAAAATAACTCTGCCGCTTTGATGGTTGAGCGACGAATACTTGGATCGTTTTCATACTTGACGTAAAGTTCTTCAAATTTAGGTTGATCAGCAAAGAAAGCATCATAGAGCCCTGGAACATCACTTGGCGAAAAAAGGGTGATATCGCCACCTTTGATCAAACGTTGATACATCAATTTGTTAAATTGAACCCCGTAATCCATATGACGAACTCGATTTTCTTCGACGCCACGGTTATTTTTAAGTACTAACAGCGATTCAACTTCTAAATGCCACAGTGGGTAGAATAAGGTCGCAGCCCCACCACGAACGCCACCTTGAGAACAGCTTTTAACCGCCGTTTGAAAGTGTTTATAAAAAGGAATACAACCGGTGTGGAATGCTTCGCCGCCACGAATTGGGCTGCCTAAGGCACGAATACGACCTGCGTTAATACCAATACCAGCACGCTGGCTCACGTATTTAACAATTGCACTAGAAGTGGCATTGATTGAATCGAGGTTATCATCACATTCAATTAAGACACATGAGCTAAACTGACGAGTTGGAGTACGTACACCGGCCATAATTGGTGTTGGTAGCGAAATTTTAAATTGTGATACCGCATGGTAGAAACGGATAATGTAATCCATCCGGCTATCACTTGGGTATTTAGCAAATAATGAGGCAGCGATAAGCATATAAAGGAATTGCGCGCTCTCGTATATTTCACCTGTAACACGGTTTTGTAACAGGTATTTACCTTCAAGTTGTTTGACAGCCGCATAACTAAAGGACATATCGCGCCAATGGTCAATGGCTTCGTTCATCACATCAAATTCAGCTTCGGTATAATCATTGAGTAAATGTTGGTCATAGCGACCTTGTTCACACATTTTTACCGTGTGAGCAAATAGGTGTGGTGGTTCAAATTGGCCGTAGGCTTTTTTACGTAAATGGAATATCGCTAAGCGCGCTGCTAAATATTGATAATCTGGAGACTCTTCGGAAATTTGGTCGGCAGCGGCTTTAATAATCGTGGCATGAATGTCTTCGGTTTTAATTCCAGTGTAGAATTGAATATGCGCTTTTAAAGCCACTTGCGACACTGAGACATTTTCAAGATCCTTGGCGGCCCAGGTGATCACTTTATGGATCTTTTCTAGATCAATAGGTTCTTGCTTGCCACTGCGTTTGGTGACTAAAAGATTCGAATTCATTTTTCATATTCCATGATTTAAACATTGCTATTACATCGGCTCAGTATTAAAAATAATACACTGACTAGTGTCAGCTGCCAATAAAATACACAACATCTAGGGTTGTATTTATTATGAGATACAAGATAGTGTGCTTTGGTTGCATTTGCAAGTTTATTAAATGGGATAAGTTGTGGATAAAGTGTGGGTGATTATTTTGGTTAGTGAAGACTATCAATAAAATTAAATTGCTACTTAGTGCTACAAAAAATCAATTTAAAAACACAAAATTTAATTTATTTTTTTTCTTAATAAGCCGCATAATTGGCACGGCTTAATCGCAGAATTTTGCATCATTAATGACTTAACACGGTTAATATGTCATTACAATGATCAATGATCATATCCGCATGCCAATGGCTCACATTATCACCATCTGGAATATAACCATAGTTGGCTGCTACCGATATCATCTCTGCACTATTGGCTGCTTGAATGTCTGTTAATGCATCCCCAACGTATGCTATTTCGGTTGGGTTAATGAGCAACGATTTGGCGGCAACAATTAACGGCAGTGGGTTGGGTTTACGTACCGCCATGCTGTCACCACTTAATGTCACGTGGGATGTTGCTAGCAGTGGGAACTGTTGTAGTAACGCCTTGGTATACATGTAAGGCTTATTGGTGATGATACCCCAAGGGATTCGATGTTGATTTAGGGTCTCTAGTAGTAATGATGCCCCAGCAAGGTATTTGGTGTGATTGGCGAGGTTATTTTCATAATAAGCCAAGAACTCTATCCGTAATTTTGCTAATTCAATGGTTGATAAGTCTGGTCCATAACCTGCTTTAATTAATGCATTAGCCCCCTGAGAAGCCGTTTGATGAATTGTCGACTTATCAAGCAGGGGCAAGTTGTCTCGTTGCAATAACACGTTCACTGCGGCCCCTAAGTCACTAGCGGTGTCTAATAGCGTACCATCGAGATCAAATAGGATTGCTTTAATAGGGTGTTGCTTAAACGCTAATGACAGTGACATCAATATTCCTTATGGGTTAGGTTGGCAATGTAAAATATAATTGACTGATAAATCGTTATTAATTTTAAATTGTTCCGTTAATGGGTTGTAATGAATACCGATGGCGTCGATACAATGAGCCTCGTTGTTGTCAACGAAGCGAATCAACTCACTTGGCCGAATAAATTTACTGTGTTGATGGGTACCTTTAGGCACTAATTTTAAAATATGTTCAGCCCCTAAAATCGCGAGTAAATAAGACTTGTGTGTACGATTTAAGGTTGAAATAAATAACTGTCCACCGGGCTTCAATAGTGTAATGCAAGCGGCAATAATTGATTGTGGATCTGGCACATGCTCTAACATCTCCATGCAAGTCACAATATCAAACGCACCGGGATGTTCTAATGCTAATTGCTCAACGGTTATCTTCTGGTATTCAATCCCCGTCACCCTGGTTTCTAAGGCGTGAAGCTTGGCAACATGCAATGACTCTTGCGCCATATCAATGCCTAAGACGTCGGCACCTAGTTTTGCCATCGATTCTGAAAGAATACCGCCACCGCAACCAACATCAACAATGCGCTTGCCAAATAAGCCATCACTGCCCTGACTAATGTAGTTTAAACGCGTTGGGTTCATTAAGTGTAAAGGCTTAAATTCACCCGCTAGATCCCACCAACTTTCGGCAATGGCGGCAAATTTAGCGATTTCCTGATGATCAACATTCTCAGCATTGGACATAATTACTAGCTCTCAGGGTCAAAATAAGCATTATAAGGTTTAAAGATTGTCGATAACAATCAATATATCTTGTAATTGTTATCTTTATACGAAAGGTGGTTAGAAACAAGGGTTTTTAATCAGTTACGGCTGTTTTATGGTCAATGGTTGGGCGCAAAAATGTGATATCTGAATAAAAAATCAACCTTAGGCAAAATAAGGCTATTGAAGGCTAGTAAGTCTGGTTAACTATGCTAGAATAATTTTCTTATTTACGCCTATTAGTCGCTCAATATTAATACAATAATTCGACTAACAAGGTACTATCTTTAATAGACACAGGGACCATAGCTGTTTATGACTGAATTGGCCAATAGTGTAACGCCGATAAATATCGAAGACGAACTTAAAACTTCGTATCTAGATTACGCCATGAGTGTAATCGTGGGTCGTGCATTACCCGATGTAAGGGACGGTTTAAAACCAGTACATCGCCGCGTATTGTTCGCGATGGATGTTTTAGGGAATGCCTGGAACAAACCGTACAAAAAATCAGCCCGTGTGGTTGGTGATGTTATTGGTAAGTATCACCCCCACGGTGATACTGCTGTTTACGATACCATTGTACGAATGGCTCAACCGTTTTCATTGCGTTATCCATTAATAGACGGCCAAGGTAATTTTGGTTCGGTTGATGGTGATTCTGCTGCGGCAATGCGTTATACCGAAATCCGAATGAAAAAAATCGCCCACTCGTTGTTGGCCGATTTAGAAAAAGAAACCGTTGATTTTGCGCCGAACTACGATGGTACTGAACATATTCCTGTGGTGATGCCAACTCGAATCCCGAATCTACTCATTAATGGTTCATCGGGTATTGCGGTTGGTATGGCGACTAATATACCACCTCATAATATCAATGAAGTGATTGCTGGCTGTTTAGCATTAATGGATGATAGTGAAATCACTATTGATCAATTAATGGAACACATCCCAGGCCCAGATTTCCCAACGGCTGGTATTATCAATGGCCGTAAAGGCATTATTGACGCTTATCACACCGGTCGTGGTAAAATCAAAGTTCGTGCACTAGCTGATATAGAAGTGAGTGCTACGGGTAAAGAAAGCATTATTGTTCATGAATTACCTTATCAAGTGAATAAAGCACGCCTGATTGAAAAAATGGCTGAGTTAGTGCGCGATAAAAAACTTGAAGGAATAAGTGCCTTACGTGATGAGTCTGATAAAGACGGCATGCGGATGGTGGTTGAGATTAAACGTGGCGATGTTGGCGAAGTAGTGCTGAACAATTTATACGCCCAAACTCAAATGCAAGTGACTTTTGGTATTAACATGGTGGCGTTAGAAGACCAACGTCCTAAATTGTTTAACCTTAAAGAAATGCTCAATAGCTTTATTCGTCATCGTCGCGAAGTGGTGACACGTCGTACGGTATTCGAATTACGCAAAGCCCGCGACCGTGCACATATCCTTGAAGCACTAGCGATTGCTTTAGCTAATATTGATCCAATCATCAAAATGATCCGCAACTCAACAACGCCAGCCTTGGCCAAAGTCGCGTTGGTTTCAGAAGGTTGGGAGCTTGGCAATGTTGCACCAATGCTTGAAAAGTCCGGTGATGATGCCGCTCGTCCAGAATGGTTAGAAGATGAGTTTGGGATCCGTGATGGTAAATATTACCTAACAGAGACCCAAGCCCAAGCGATTTTAGATCTTCGTTTACATAAGCTAACCGGTTTAGAACACGAAAAATCATTGCTGAATATCAAGAGTTGTTAGATCTTATTGCTGAGTTACTCTATATCCTTGGTACCCCTGAACGTTTAATGGAAGTTATTCGTGAAGAGTTGAATCAAATCCTAGAAGACTTTGGTGATGAACGTCGGACGGAAATTTCAAATTCAACCCATGATTTATCGCTAGAAGATTTAATCACGGAAGAAGATGTTGTGGTGACTTTGTCACATGAAGGTTATGTTAAGTATCAGCCATTGTCTGAATACGAAGCACAGCGTCGTGGTGGTAAGGGTAAAGCAGCAACTAAGATGAAAGACGAAGATTTCATCGAACGTTTGTTAGTAGCTAATACCCATGACACAATTTTATGTTTCTCGAATCGTGGCAAACTATACTGGCTTAAAGTGTTCCAGTTACCGTTGGCTTCTCGCCAAGCTCGTGGCAAACCGATTATTAATCTGTTGTCGCTAGAGAAAGACGAACGTATTACCGCTATTTTGCCGGTGCGTGAATACTCAGAAGACAAGTGTATCTTGATGGCTACGGCTGCGGGTACGGTTAAAAAGACATTATTATCAGCTTACTCACGTCCACGTGCTAACGGCATCATTGCTGTCAATCTACGTGACGATGATGAATTGATTGGCGTTGCATTGACCACCGAAGGTCAAGACGTGATGTTATTCTCTGATGAAGGTAAAGTGGTTCGTTGTTCTGAATCGCAATTTAGAACCTTAGGTCGTACCGCGACCGGTGTACGCGGCATGAAACTCGATGAAGGCCAAAAAGTGGTATCACTGATTGTTCCTCAAAACGATGGTCCAATCTTGACCGTGACTGAAAATGGCTACGGTAAGCGAACAGTGCTTGAAGATTATCCGGCGAAGAGTCGTGCAACGAAAGGCGTGGTATCAATCAAGGTTAGTGATCGTAATGGTTTAGTGATTGGCGCGGTCCAAGTGGAAGAAAACGACGAAATCATGATGATCTCTAATCGCGGTACGCTAGTTCGTACTCGGGTTAGTGAAGTATCAACGGTAGGTCGTAACACTCAAGGTGTGACATTAATCAGAACCGCAGAAGACGAGAAAGTTGTCGCGCTGCAGCGAATTGATGAAATGGAAGAACCTGAAGAAATTATTCCAACAGATGGTGAGGCCCTAGAAGGTGAACAACCGACAGGTGAAACACCAATAACAGATGTCGATGCGACGGGCGAAGAGCCTGAAGCAACTGAGCCTCCGACCGAGGACTAGACATTCCATTTAAAAGAGCGCTTCGGCGCTCTTTTTTTTGGTATATACCAATTTTTGAGAGAACAAATTAATGAAAACTGTTTATAATTTTTGTGCCGGTCCCGCAATGCTACCTACTGCTGTGATGGCGAAAGCGCAACAGGAATTAGTAGACTGGCAAGGTCATGGCATTTCGATCATGGAATTTAGTCATCGCGATAAAAACTTTGTCAAAGTTGCTCAGGAAGCCGAGCAAAATTTGCGCGACTTAATGAATATCCCCGATAATTATAAAGTGCTATTTAGTCACGGTGGGGGACGCGGCCAGTTTTCCGCCGTGCCACTCAATTTAATTGGCTTAACGGGTAAGGCTGATTACTTAGTGACGGGATCTTGGTCTAAGTCAGCTGTGGTTGAGGCCAAAAAATACGGTGAAATTAACGTGGTTGCCGAGCCTACCGTGGTTGATGGCTTAACGAGTATCGCAGATCCAAGTCAATGGCAGCTCTCGCCCGATGCCGCTTATTTTCACTATTGCCCTAACGAAACCGTTGATGGTATCGAGATGTTTGACGAACCGCAGGTCGATGTTCCTTTAGTTGCCGATTTGTCGTCGACTATATTGTCACGGGTGATTGACGTGAGTAAATACGGCTTAATTTATGCTGGCGCGCAAAAAAATATTGGACCCTCTGGCTTATCTATTGTGATCGTTCGTGATGATTTGATTGGTCATGCACTTAAAACAACCCCGTCCATATTTGATTACCAACTGATGAGTGATAATGACTCGATGTTTAATACGCCACCAACCTATGCTTGGTATTTGGCTGGGGAGGTATTTAAATGGCTTAAAGAGCTCGGTGGTGTTGAGGTCATTGAACGGATTAATCTTGAAAAATCTAATTTTCTCTATGATTACATTGATAATAGTGACTTTTATTACAATAAGGTTGTTCCAAAGCAACGTTCGCGAATGAACGTGACCTTTTTGTTACGTGATGATTCACTCAATGACGAGTTTTTAGCGCAAGCTGACGCCGCTGGTTTGTTGGCACTGAAGGGGCATCGTAGTGTTGGAGGCATGAGAGCAAGTCTTTATAACGCCATGCCAATCGCTGGTGTTCAGGCGCTAGTTAATTTTATGGATGATTTTTCTAAAAGGTAATATTTTGGATTGAGAATGTCGACATATTATGTCGACATTCTATCAGGTTTCACCTAAACTAACCTTTTTGTTTAGGAGATACTCTATGACAGCGATTGAAGAGTTTATTAAAAAGGAATCGTCAGCGGGCCTGGTGCTGATTTTTGTGACCTTTATTGCACTGGTATTAAAAAATACCGGTTTATCGGAATTTTACGATGCCTTTTTAAATACCCCGGTTGAAATTCGCTTTGGCGGTTTACATATCGATAAACCGCTTTTATTGTGGATTAACGATGGCTTGATGGCGGTCTTTTTTCTGTTAATCGGCCTTGAAGTTAAACGAGAGCTGCTCGAAGGACACTTATCTTCAATATCACAGGTGATATTGCCGGGTGTCGCTGCGATTGGTGGGATGGTCGTTCCTGCCGCGGTTTATCTTTATTTTGTCGGCTTAGATAGTACGGGTACGCAAGGGTGGGCTATACCAACAGCAACGGACATTGCCTTTGCATTGGGCGTGCTGTCTTTATTGGGTAAACGTGTCCCTGTGTCGCTAAAAATATTCTTGATGGCCTTAGCTATCATTGATGACTTAGGCGCCATCGTGATTATCGCCCTGTTCTATACCGCTGAATTATCAACTTTATCGATTACTATTGCCGCAGCCGCACTCAGCGGATTAATCGTGATGAATCGTTTGGGGGTGACACGAAAGGCCGCCTATGTGTTAGTCGGAGTTGTGTTGTGGGTCAGTGTTTTAAAATCGGGAGTTCACGCAACATTAGCAGGCGTCGCTTTAGCCTTTACTATTCCCCTGACAACCAAAGGGAGTGATAAATCGATGCTCAAAACCATGGAGCATGATTTACACTATTGGGTCGCCTTCTTTATTTTGCCATTATTCGCGTTTGTTAATGCCGGCGTTGACTTTAGAAACATTTCTGCTGATCAGATTTTAACCCCGGTTCCTATGGGCATTGCATTCGGGTTATTCGTTGGTAAGCAAATTGGAGTGTTCGGCTTTAGTTTTATTGCGATTAAACTGGGTTTAGCTAAATTGCCTGACTCAAGTAATTATCGACAGCTTTATGGCGTATCGGTGTTAACTGGTATCGGATTTACCATGAGCTTATTCGTTAACTCATTAGCTTTTACTGATCCAACACAGTTTATGTTTGCCGATAAATTGGCCATTTTAGTCGGTTCATGCCTTTCTGGTCTGGTTGGTTATGCGATATTATATCGAAAAGCGCAGCCGTAATTACAATTTTCGGTAGGTTTAGCGCGGTAAATACAGGATCATGACCGCGCAAAAAACAATTAAGCCGACAAAAAATACGATAAACTTTGAGTTATTTTTTGTCGGTGCTTTAATTTTATACTGAATCATTTCTTGTTCACACGCTGGGCAAACTCCTGCATGTACCAGCGGAATACCACAGCCACTACAACGATTACGCTTCATTTTAATCTCTATTCATTGAGTATATATCAAGATTGTACGCCACCATCAGAATCACTCATTGATCTAAATCACGGGTGCAATTTAATCAATTTATCACCACAAATGATTTTTCATCAGAATAAACTTGACTCTAATACAAAATGATTACTATCATAGGTTTGTTAAACCACTTCGTAGCCAGAGGATTGGCGTAGAATATAAGTACAAAACAAGGATGTCGCATGGATGCATTAACGATAAAACTTCCCGCTGAGCTCGAAATTTCTGAAGTGACCCAGTGTCATTCGGACATTCTCAAACAGCTTACCGATTGTGATCCCCAACAAGAAATTAAAATTGATGCAAGTGACCTTTGGCGTATTGATACCGCTGGCATTCAGCTATTGGTCTCATTGGTTGACGAAGCATCATCTCAAAACAAATCTATTACTTGGCATGACATAACTGATGAACTCAAAGAGTGTGCAACACGCTTAGGGTTATTCGACGTTTTAAATTACGCCGCCCCCCAGAATTAAGGAGAGCCTAATGGCAAAGATTCTAGTAGTTGATGACTCAGCATCAATACGAAATATGGTTTCTTTTACACTACAACAACAAAAATACGAAACAATAGAGGCTGTTGATGGCGTCGATGGCTTATTAAAGGCTAAAGCGGGGAAGTTTGACCTTGTGATTACCGACGTCAATATGCCGAATATGGATGGTATTACTTTATGTCGAGAATTAAGACAGTTGCCCGCATTCAAGTTTACCCCAGTACTGATGTTAACAACGGAAAGTTCGACAGATATGAAAATGAAAGGTAAATCAGCGGGAGCGACAGGTTGGTTGGTCAAACCTTTTAATCCTGACAAACTTCTATCAACGATTAAACGTGTTATTAGGTAGTTATTTATGAGCATCGATCTTTCGCAGTTCATTCCAACATTCCTCGAAGAAAGTTTTGAGGGCTTAGAGTTAATGGAATCAAGCTTATTGACCTTAGAGCAAGGTGATAATGATTCTATTCATGCCATCTTTCGTGCCGCTCATTCGATAAAAGGGGGAGCTGGCACCTTTGGCTTTGATAAGGTCACTGATTTTACCCATGAAGTTGAAACTTTACTTGACGAAATGCGAGATGGTCGTCGAAGTGTCAATCAATCCGATGTTAATCTCCTGCTTAAATCAGTCGACTGTATTAAACTGTTAATTGAATGCGCTCGAGATGGTCAAGAATGTAACGATCCTTCAATTAATGAAGTGCATATAGACCTTGAACATACTCTCAATTCAAGTAGGGCTGTCGAAAACCCTCAAGAGTCAGAACAGTCTAGCAGTGAGGGAAAAGGCGATAATTCTTGGTTTATTAGCTTTAAACCTAATCATGAAATGTTACAGACAGGCAATGATCCTATTCATATCTTTAATGCCTTGGAAGAGCTCGGCAGTTTACTGGTTGAAGTTGACGTTAGTGAATTACCCCCCTTAAAGGTGTTACACCCAGAAGAGTGTTATTTTACTTGGCAATTGACACTACAGAGCCCTTGTGAAGCTGAAGATATTTCTGAAATCTTTGAATGGGTAGAAGATGATTGCGAATTGTCGATTATCAAACTAGATCAAGAAAGAGTGTCAGTTGATGGTATAAACGCTAATCAAGGCATGACGCCAGAGGCCTTATCAGTGGCGGAGGAGAGCAACCAAATCATTACGAGTGCTGCCGAAAATTCAAATACAGAAAATAAACCCAAAACTGAAATTAAGGCTAAACCTGTCGCTGACGGCGGTTCGATTCGAGTTGGAATTGATAAAGTTGATGCCTTAATTAATCGGGTCGGTGAGCTAGTGATTACTCAAGCGATGCTACAGCAAGTTGGTGAAGAATTACTCGATGATGAACATGATTTAGTGAGTAAATTACGGGAGGGATTAAGCCAACTTGAAGGTAATACCCGCGATTTGCAGGAAGATGTCATGCGGATTCGAATGCTTCCTATTAGCTTTGTGTTTAATCGATTTCCTCGAATGGTTTACGATATTAGCGCTAAATTGGCTAAAAAAGTTGAGCTCAAGTTAACGGGTGAACAAACAGAACTTGATAAAACAGTGATGGAGAAAATTGGCGATCCATTGGTTCATTTAGTGAGAAACTCACTGGATCATGGTCTTGAAACCCCTGAAGAGCGTTTAGCGGCGGGAAAAAGCGAGACCGGCACGGTCCATTTAAATGCCTACCATCAAGGTGGCTATATTGTCATCGATATTAGTGATGATGGTCGTGGCCTCAATACTGAAAAAATTAAACAAAAAGCGATTGAGAAAGAACTCATTAGTGCTGATCATAACTTAAGCGATGATGAGATTAATGCTTTGATTTTTGCACCTGGATTTTCGACCGCCGATGCGGTGAGTGACCTTTCTGGTCGAGGTGTGGGGATGGATGTGGTCAGGCGAAATATTGAATCACTCGGTGGTCATGTTTCGTTAACATCAGAGGCAGGTAAAGGGTCGACTTTCAGTGTGTGTTTGCCATTAACCCTTGCAATATTAGATGGTCAATTGGTCAATGTTGGTGGCGAAATTTACATTGTTCCCCTGATTTCTATTGTTGAATCGGTTCAAGTGGCTAAAGACGCAATTAAGAAATTAGCCGGTTGTGATAGTTTGTATCTATTTAGAGATGAATACATTCCGCTATATAACATTAGGCAATTATTTACTATTCCAAATACCCCCAAAGAACATGATGAAGGCATGATTATTATCATCGAGAATGGCGGTGGCAAGTTTGCAATGGTGGTTGATGAACTACTGAGCCAGCAACAGGTGGTGTTAAAAAGTTTAGAAAGAAATTATATGTCGGTGGAAGGGATTTCTGGTGCCACCATATTAGGGGATGGCGAAGTCGCATTAATCGTTGATATTAAGGGATTAGCCTCGTTGAAGTTGAAAAAATCGAGACCGGTCAAAGCTCAGCTAATCTTGGCCAATGAAGTACAGGAGATTGCATGACAACAGGAACCGTTGAATTTGAAGACAACAGTGAGCAGGGGAACATGCATCAATATCTCTCCTTTATATTAGCGGGTGAGGAATATGCAGCTGATATTCTAAAAGTTCAAGAGATTAGAGATTGGACATCATCAACGCTGATCCCAAACAGCCCACCCTATATTGAAGGGGTGTTAAATTTACGGGGGGATATTATCCCTATTATCAATTTACGGACCCGTTTTTGTTTAGCGCCCAGTGAACAGTTGCTAAACCGGATTGTTATTGTCCTTAACATTGAAACCAATGGTCGACAACGATTAATGGGCCTATTAGTAGACGCTGTGGCAGATACTTACAATGTCAACATGGACAACGTAAAACCAGCGCCGCCCAGTAGTAGTGTTATTGATAATGAATTTATTGTCGGTTTAACAACATTAGAAAAAAAACTCGTTATTTTACTTGATGTCGATCAGTTACTTAGTTCAGATGAACTAGCAGTTGCATAAAAAATAATCAATAAAAAGATAGATAGCCCACAAGTTCAAGGAGAGCTTAGGAATGAGAACAAATATGCCAGTCACGGATCGTCGGGTTCGTTTAACATCAGGTCAAAACTTGGTGACTAAAACAGATTTACAAGGACGTATTACCTATGTAAACCAAGGTTTTATTGATGTTAGTGGTTTCAGTGAAAAAGAACTCGTTGGTGAGAACCATAACTTGGTCCGTCATCCTGATATGCCAGAAGCCGCATTTTCAGACTTATGGGCAACCTTAGAGCTCGGTCGACCTTGGGTTAAGTTAGTTAAAAATCGATGTAAAAATGGTGATTATTATTGGGTTAAGGCAAATGTTACGCCGTTAAAAAAAGACGGTCGTGTGATTGAATACATGTCTGTGCGTAGTGAGCCAACCGATTTAGAGGTTAGCGATGCCGAGCGTTTATATGCCCAACTTAATCGCAATGAAGCGTCTATCCCAGCACCATCAATGATTAAATCTGAGAATCTAAAAAGTCAAATGTTTGCGCTCGGCGGGGCATGTGCTGCACTTTCTACTATTAGCTCTGTTGGGTTGGCTTTCGCTCCAATCAATCCACTCTTTGCATTAGCGGGTCCTTTCATTGGTTTTGCTGGTTTATTCTACGGTGCGAACCGCATTTTAGAAAATCAAGTGATTAGCGGTATGCGAAACACACGTCAACAATTGGAGTTAATTACTCAAGGTAATTATGCCGCGGATATTAATGTTGAGCTGCCTGGTGAAACGGGTGAGCTGATGCGGATGGTTAAATCAATCCAAATAAGTTTAGGGTTTGAGGTGAATAATGCCAATGAAATGGCTCAAAATGCACAGCGGATCAAAGTGGCATTGGATCGAGTTACCTCGAATGTGATGATGGCTGATAACAATGCAACCATTATGTATTGCAATAATGCGGTGGTTGATATGTTAAGTGCCGCACAAGATGACATTAGACAAGACTTACCGAATTTTGACGCGAATGCGCTAATTGGTACCTCGATTGATACGTTCCATAAAGACCCTTCGCAGCAGCGACGGATGCTTGAAGGATTACAGTCGACCTTTAAAAGTCAAATTCAGATTGGCCCGCGTCACTTCACCTTAATTGCCTCACCGGTGATTGATGATAGTGGCACACGCCTTGGCAGTGTGGTTGAGTGGGCTGATATTACTCAACAGCTTGCCGCCGAATCAGAAGTTGAAGGGATTATCAGTGACGCGTCACGAGGTATTTTAGATACCCGATTAGATGCCGAAAAATATGATGGTTTTATTGCTAAAATTGCCGGTGGCATGAACGAGATGCTTGATGCTATCGTCGAACCTGTCAGCGAAATTAATCGCGTTGTGGCAGCCCTCGCTGAGGGAGACTTAAGTGCTCGCATGGACGGTAATTTTGAAGGTGAATTCGCAGAACTTGATAATTCACTACAGATCGCGATGGTGAAGTTAGAGGGAATTGTTGGTGAAATTCGTAACGCTAGTGGTTCTATTGCCTCGGGCGCTGAAGAGATATCGAAAGGTAATAGTACTTTAAGTACGCGCACCGAAGCACAGGCTGCGAGTCTTGAAGAAACCGCTGCCAGTATGGAAGAAATGACCGCTACGGTACGTCAAAATGCGAAAAATGCACAAAATGCCAATAAATTGGCTGAAAATGCCAAGGTCCTTGCTGAACAGGGCGGGGAAATATCGGCCAAAGTTGTCCATTCTATGAGCGAGATTAGCCGTTCTAGTACGCAAATATCTGAGATTATTGGTGTTATCGATGAAATCGCATTCCAAACCAACTTATTAGCCCTAAACGCAGCTGTTGAAGCGGCTCGAGCGGGTGAACAAGGTCGTGGTTTTGCCGTGGTTGCTGCTGAAGTACGTAATTTGGCACAACGTAGTGCTGGTGCTGCTAAAGAGATTAAAGGCCTGATTAGTGACAGTGTGGCTAAAGTTGAAGAAGGGGGTCGTTACGTTGATGAATCAGGTAAAGCGCTGACGGAAATTGTCAGTGCAATCCATGAGGTTTCAACCATCGTTGGTGAAATAGCATTGGCGAGTAGTGAGCAAGCAACGGGCATCGATCAAGTCAACGTTGCGGTGTCTGAAATGGATGAAGGAACACAACAAAATGCGGCGTTAGTTGAAGAAGTTGCAGCTGCCTCAGAAGGAATGGAAGAACAAGCCGTTCAACTACGTCAATTGGTTGGTTTCTTTTCAAATCATGGTGTAAAGACAAAAACTATCATAACGGAACCGCTCAAGGCGGTTAGCCGACCGAGTCCTGTGACCAGAAAGAAAACCGCGACAAAGAGTAGTATAACTAGCGCATCAAATGCAATGGAATGGGAAGAATTCTAGGATTAGTGATGACTACTACAGAAAAAGGAGCTAGACCATTAGCTCCGCGTCAAGACAATGCCCGTGAGTTCACGTTTACTTTGAGCGATTTTAAGCAAGTAAAAAATCGTTTATACGATCATGCGGGTATTGCATTGGCGGATCATAAACTGGACTTAGTTTATAACCGGTTGGTTAGACGCATTAGAGCACTAAAAGTGAAAAGCTTTCGTGAGTATTTCATTGCTCTTGATAATTCTCCTGAAGAGTTTAATCATTTTATTAACGCAATGACGACTAATTTAACGTCATTTTATCGTGAAGCGCATCATTTTGAATACATTAGTAACACTTATTTACCGGCATTAGCCAAGCAGGGCCAGAAGACTTTACGTGTATGGTCTTCTGCATGCTCTGTTGGTGAAGAGCCTTATAGTATAGCAATTAGTTTGCTGGACTCTAGTGTTAAAATCTCCGATTGGAAAATTGAAATCTTTGCCACGGATATTGATACCAATGTTTTGGCTACAGCCAAGACGGCGGTTTATCCAATGAAACGGATCGAAGGGTTATCCCTAAAGAGAAAGAAAATTGGATTTTTACGGGGCAAAGGCACGCACAAATCTTACGCAATGGTTAAACCAAGCTTACAAAGCTGGGTGAAGTTTGATCAGTGTAATTTAATGGAAGCATGGCCCGTAACCGGGCCGCTCGATATTATTTTTTGTCGCAATGTAATGATTTATTTTGATAAAGAGACTCAATGGAAATTATTAGAGCGTATGGCCACCTTGCTAAAACCTGGTGGGCTGTTGTGCATTGGTCATTCTGAGTCGCTGCCAAAAGGGATGACCACTCTAAAATTACTGGGCCGCACGATATATCAAAAAATAAAATAGGAATTGCATGATGAATGATGCCCAAAGACGAATAAAAGACCAAGACATGCCTAAATATCCTGAGTTTAATCACATCAGGAGATTCTGGATGCCTCAGCGTCATCGTTACGGGGTAAAAGTAGTCGCTGGTGATTATTATGTGACGAAACAAGACGAAATGATTTCGACTGTACTAGGATCCTGTGTTGCAGCTTGCATTAGAGATCCGAAAACGGGAGTGGGGGGGATCAACCATTTTATATTACCGGATTCAGATTGTGACATATTATCATCATCGAATAGATATGGTGTGTTCGCGATGGAGCAGTTGATTAACTCCATTACTAAATATGGTGGTCACCGAGCCAATTTTGAAATTAAATTGGTAGGTGGCGGTAATATGATCGGTGGCATGAATGATATCGGTCAACGAAACATAGATTTTATTAAAGATTTTTTAAAAATAGAAGGCTATCACAGTATTGCCGAGGATTTAGGCGGTTTTCAACCTCGTAAAGTGATGTATAACGCCCAAGATGGCCGTCTATTTGTCCAAAAGCTTAAGTGTCAACACCATGAGCAATATCTTGAACTTGAAATTGCCAAGCAAAAACGAAAATTAGCGACTGTCAATGATGATGTTGAGTTGTTCAATGAATAGGAGAGGCTGATGAGGGTCATAAAAGTACTCATTGTAGATGATTCAAAACTAGTGAGGCAAATTCTGACTGAGATTTTGAATCAATATCACGAAATTGAAGTGGTAGGCGCCGCTGAAGATGCTTTTGAAGCAAGGGATATGATTAAGGCGTTAAAACCTGATGTTTTAACGCTCGATGTCGAAATGCCCAGAATGGATGGTGTGACTTTTTTAAAGAATTTAATGCGCTTAAGACCCATGCCAGTGGTGATGTTATCGACACTGACCGAAAAAGGCGCTGATGTTACCTTGCAAGCGTTGGAATTAGGTGCGGTGGATTTCATTACCAAACCAAAGTCAGCGCAATTAATGGGTAACTTATCAGCATTTAATAGCGCGTTAATTAATAAAATAAAAGTGGCGGCGGCAGTCGATGCGAAAGTGATTAATCGTGCAAAATTAAGCATCCCAGAGCTAGTCCCTTTCACTGCTGATTATAGCGAACACACCATTATTGCTATGGGGGCTTCGACAGGGGGAACAGAGGCATTGCGAGATGTTTTGATCAAAATGCCATCAAATTCGCCTGCAATCGTGATAACACAGCATATTCCTGAAAGCTTTAGTAAGCGATTTGCCGAACGTCTTAACCGTCAATGTAAAATGACCGTGCAAGAAGCAACTCATGGTCAAACTATTGAGAAAGGCAATGTTTATGTTGCGCCTGGTGGACTTCACCTTAAAGTTTATTACCACAGCGGTAAATATCTTTGTTCTTTGTGCGATAGTGTCCCTGTCAATCGGCATAAACCTTCGGTAGATGTGATGTTTAATTCGTTGGCGGCTTTGCATCACGCTAATGTCTATAGTGTGTTGCTAACAGGGATGGGGAATGATGGCGCTCATGGTATGTTAAAGCTAAAAAATAAAGGGAATTATGGTTTGATCCAAGATAAAAAAACCAGCTTAATTTGGGGGATGCCAGGCAGTGCTTTTGAATTAAATGCTCATAGCGAAGAAAGTTCACTTGATAAAGTTGCTCAAACATTGCTTAATAGAGTAAGTCAAGGAATGACAACAACGACAAGGAGTCGCGATGTCACCGTTTAAATCTTATATCCTTATTATTGGCATGATAGCTAGTTGTTTTTCTATCATGTGCCTGTGGTTTGATCTTTCTTTTTATTTCCCGATTTTTCTTCAGTTATCGATGTTATTTTTATTAGCATCACAATATCGTTCATTAAAATATACAAATAAAACAAATAGTTTAAAAAATAATACAAATAAAATATCCTCGCCTGATAATGGTGTTAATGCCACGTTGAGTGAGATATATTGTGAATTAGAAGCCACTTTCTCCTTTGAACGTGAAGTGATTAATAGTGAGATTGATCGAGCAACTAACTTGGTCCAAGATGCGGTGGTTGGTATGAGCCAATCATTTCATAAGATGAAGAGTCTAAGCGACCAACAACAAGAAATGATAAATGTCTTAGTTCAAAACACCCATGGCAATGATAGTGGGCTTAATATTCAAGATTTTATCGAAGGCTCGTCTGGGTTATTAGAAGAGTTTGTGACTGTGGTGATTCAAACATCAAAGCAGAGTTTGAAAACACTGAGCTATATTGATGATATGGTCATTAATCTCGACCAAATTTTTAAACTACTCGATAATGTAGAAAGCTTAGCAAGCCGAACGAATTTATTGGCACTCAATGCCAGTATCGAAGCTGCTAGAGCCGGTGAAGTAGGCCGTGGCTTTGCTGTTGTTGCTGATGAAGTGAGAAGTTTATCGGCGGCATCATCAAATTTGAATAATGAAATAAAAGCAGCAATCGATAGTTCACAGTATACCATTAATATATTACGGAATTCTGTTGAACAAATGGCGTCATCTGATATGACTCAAACCTTAGAAACCAAAGCAAAAATCAGTGAAATGACCTTATCCGTTGGTGATGTAAGTGGTCAAATGAAGCACACTATTGCTACCCTTAGTACAATGGGCGTTGAGATGGATAATGCTGTTGGCGAAGCGGTTCGTTCGCTGCAGTTTGAAGATATTACGACCCAAGCACTGCAGTCTGTGAGTGTCAATATCGATCAGTTTAATGCCATTAGTATTGAGTTAAAACGATTATCAGAAAATAATGAACCAATTGACATTCAACTAGAAATGATTAGGCGAGTGTGTGGTTCCGTTAGAGAAAAAGCAGCAAGTACTAAAGCACACCGAACTGTGTCTCAAGATGGCATGGAAGAAGGCGAAGTAGAGTTATTTTAACAAAAGTAAGGAAATAAACATGGCTATAATTAGTTCAAAATCAGTGGATGATAAAAATATTTTGATTTCAGTGTCAGATAGATTCGATTTTTCGCAATATAAAGTGTTTAGAGACAGTTATTGTGATTGTAATCAGGCGGGGACACTGTTTCGTCTTAATTTGAGCAAAGCTAATTATATGGATTCATCAGCTTTGGGTATGTTGTTGTTACTTAAAGAACATGCTGACCAAATTAAAGGTAAAATCGTGATCGAAAATCCAAATGATGCAATTAATAAAGTACTTGAAATTGCTCAGTTTCAGCATTTGATGGAAATAGTGAGATAATTTGGTGAATGATCTTATCGCCACAAACGAAAAGACAATTTTAATTGTTGGTAGCGACCCCAATTACCGTAATCGATTAGCTGAAATTATCACGGAAGAGGGTTTCCAGGCAATTACTGCAAATGATGGCATGAAGGGCATGGTTAAGTTCTATCAGGAAGAACCTGATCTTGTGCTACTCGATTACCAACTTGAAGGGATGTCTGTCCTGGAAGCTTGTCGCCAATTAAAAGCACTTTCGAGTGAACGTTTAGTGCCGATCATTATCATTTCTGGTTATTTAAATGATGAGGCAATTACCGACTGCATTCAAGCTGGTGCCGACGATATTGTTTTTAAACCATTTTCAATGACCATATTTAGAGCACGGATCTATGCGATGTTTAGGATTGGTGATCTTTATCAGAAGTTATTCACGTTAAAAAATCAACGGGAAAGTGATGAGGAACTAGCGGAACAGCTGTTTAGTGAAGTGGTCGAAAAAGGTAATATTGCAGAAGATCAAATAAAAATATTTAAGCGCTCCGCTGAGACATTTAGTGGTGATGTGCAGTTAACTGCACTTTGCCCTAATGGTGATATCAACGTGCTGCTTGGCGACTTTACCGGGCATGGTTTAAGTTCAGCGATTGGCGCTATTCCTTTATCTGATACATTTCGTACCATGACAGATAAGGGATATGGTCCGCTCGATATTGTGAAGCAAATTAACCGTAAAATGCACTGTTTACTACCGACCCATATGTTTTTGGCGTTATCGATGGTGTCATTCTCAATTTCAGAGCGTGTAGCCTATGTTTGGAATGCTGGGATGGAGGATATCTTTATTTTTGATGCTAGCACGGGTTTACTTAAACATCGTATTGCTTCATTTCATCCTCCTTTAGGTATTGTGGCTCACCTACTTAATGAAATTAAACCGGAAGTGATCCCATTAGGAGAACAAGATCGGATTATTTTATACAGTGATGGGATTGTTGAAGCGCGCAACCGTTCGGGTAATTTCTTTGGAGAGCAACGTTTAATCGAAGCGACTCAACAGGGATTTGAAGATGGGGATGTTCAAGGGCACATTATTGCAGCGTTGGAAGTGTTTTGTGAAGATTTACCACAAGATGATGATGTCTCATTGGTCGATATTAATTGTGATGTTGCACTATACGATGATTTGACCAATATGAATTCATCAGAACAGGTAGTTGACACTACTGACGTTGATATCGAGCTTAATGGCGAAACCATGGAGCAATGGACTTGGCAGATGTCTTTGCTCGGTAATAAATTGTCTCATGTTAATCCAGTTCCTTTAATTATGAACCAATTGCAAGAATTAGAGGGACCTGGAGATCATTGGCACAGCTTGTTTACTGTATTAACAGAACTGTATGTTAATGCTTTGGATCACGGTGTGTTAAAACTTGATTCTGCGATGAAAAACTCCCCTGAAGGTTTTGCTCAGTATTTTGAGGAAAAAGATCTTAGGTTGGAAAATATCGATAAAAATAGCTTTGTTAAAATTCAGCTCCATCATGAAACTGTTGAAACAGGAGGGAGGTTATCTATTACTATTGTCGATTCAGGTAATGGTTTTGAATTTTCACCTTGGATTGAAAATGACCTTTGCGAAGAGACGTCGCTTGCCACCAATCAGTTTAGTGGTCGAGGGATTAAGTTAGTCCGACAAATTTGTAAAAAACTGCTATATCTCGAAAATGGAAGTGTGGTTAAAGCGGTGTTTTTTTGGAATAAATAGCCTTAAAGTCATGGACATGGGTCATGACTTTAAGGCTATTCTTGCATTATGACACTTGGCTCAATTCACCAATTTGATCATCGGTGAGTAATTTGTCAATGTTTAAGAGCAACACCAACTTTTCATTGATCTCTACTAAGCCGTATAAATATTTGGAATTAATACTACCGGCACAACTTGGCGACACTTTAATTTCTGATTGATTAATGGTGTGAGTATCAGACACTGCATCAACAACGATTCCCATCACAATGATTGTGCCGTTATGATTGATATTAAGCACGATAACCACCGTAGTTGGGCCATATTCAATAAATTCGAACGAAAAACGCTCCCTTAAATCGATAATCGGCACAATATTTCCGCGCAGGTTTATTACCCCCTTAATATAAGAAGGTGTCTCTGGTAGGGTTGTGATAGGGGTCCATTCTCTAATTTCGTTGACCTTGAGTATATCAACTCCGTATTCTTCATTATTTAAGTGGAAGGTTAAAAATTGTTTGGCGCCTGTTTGCATCCATTCGATGGTATTATTACCGTCGTATTCATTCGTTTGTTGCATTGTAGTTCCCTCTACATTTAATGGCAGGAAAATTATTCAAAGCTATGGTTGAACCTTGTCATCATTTCTGGTTAATATAGTGATTAAATCTAATACCAAAGAGCTAGTTACTAGCCTAACGGATTTTTAGCATAAACTGCAATTTATTTTGAATCTTATTTACAGGGAGTAATACATGGATTCCAGCAAGCAAGTTTTGATTGTTGATGATAGTAAGTTAACTCGAATGATTATCTCGAAAATCATTTCAGTTCAATATAGCGATTGGAAAATTGTTGAGGCGGTTGATTCTAGCAGCGCTCTTATCGAATCAGAGAATACTCAGTTTGATTTTATTACCCTAGATTACAATATGCCTGGTGCGTCTGGGTACGAAGTCTATCCGCAATTAAGGCAACTACAACCCGATGCCGACATAGCTATTTTTACTGCAAATATTCAGAGTTCAGTCAGGAAAAAATTTGAAGATCTTGGTGCGAAATTTTATAGCAAACCAATTAATCAAGATGTACTGATCAATTTTTTTGCTGAAGAGGCTCACTAATGATCGAAAAAATATTAACCGAAGATTATCGAGATACCTTTAGTGAGCTGTTTAATATTGGGATGGGTAAAGCAGCAAGTTCCTTAAGTGAAATGCTGAATGAAGAAGTCATTTTGACTGTGCCTAAATTTCAAAGCATGAGTTATCGTGATGCCATGACTATGTTTGGCAGTGAAGACAATGTTCAAATTGACGCCGTAGAGCAAAAGTTCGTTGGTGATTTCTCTGGTAGTGCTTACTTATTTTTCAGCGGTGAATCATCAAGAGAGCTAGTTAGGCGTATTTTACAAGATGATGTTGCTGCGGATACATTGGGTGAACTAGAGCAAGACACTTTAACTGAAGTGGCTAATATCATTCTAAATGCATGCTTTGGCAGTATTGCTGAAGTATTAGGATGTGAGCTGGAGAGCGAAGTGCCGTTGTTGATTTGTGGTAATGTTAATGAGGTGTTGTCAATCGATCGGATGCAATTTGGTGAAGAGCCGGTTGTTATTACTTTATCGATGACTTTCTCTTTACCAGACCAATTAATTAAAGGTCAAGTTTCTTTACTAATGACCACCTCATCGGTTAACCGATTGGTGACAGAACTTGAAAGGTATATTCAGCTCTATGTTTAGTTGCATTTGAGTGAGCAAGCAGATACCGTAGTCTTCATTAAGATAAGATCACGGATACATCTTTTGTTTACATTTTTCAAGTCAAAACCACCGATCGATACCGATGCTAAACAATGGTTATTTTTACAATTTAACCGATTATTTGACCATTTAGGCACGGCTCACTTTAACAACGAAGCGGTGTTGGTTCTGCCAACACCTGCGTTCTTTCCTGCCAACGAAAATAATGCCGAACAAATGGCCATCACCACGTTAGAACAAGTCAAAATTTATTGTGGCATGCATCAATGGCCAATCAACATCAGCCTTGCTGCTGACCGAAAACCCTTGCCACAACTAACATTCAATAATCAATTTCATGGCACCGATACTATAGTGACCAATGACTTTTCGGACAACAACAGAATTGATATTAAACTCGACTTGAAAAAATTTCCGAAAGCAGACACCTTAGTGGCGACATTAGTTCAGCAGCTGAGCGCCGTGTTGTTAGCGTATACTAAGATTAAACCAAGCCAACAAGATTATATAGCGGTGACTGAGTTACTTGGGACATTTTTAGGCTTCGGCGTTATGTTAGCCAATACTTCGTATCAATTTAGAGGGGGTTGTGGCAGTTGTTATCAAAGTGGGGCAAATCGACAAACAGGGTTGAGTGAAGAAGAAATGATTTACTCACTAGCTATTTTTTGCCAATTAAAAGGAATAAAGAATAGCATTGTACTTCCGCATTTAAAGGGCTATTTAAAATCTGTTTATAAGCAATCTGTTAAAGATATGATAAAAAATGGAGATGATTTTTCTAGGCTACAAGCTCGCTTATAGCCTAGAGGGAGTGGTAACTATTAACGACGTTTACGCTTAGGTTTTTTCTTTTTAACTTTGCCTTCGAGGAGGTCGGCCGCAATTTTTTCATCAACGATGATTTGTTCTGCGGTGGTCATCTCTGGTGTTTCAAGGCAAATACGACCGATAATGCCTTGGCGGTATTCGTGGAGTAGCACTTCGCAAGTTTTATGCATATCGACTCGGCCACCAGCACGCTTAAAGCCACGTACCGCACCTACAGCTTCCATAAACTCCCAATCGCCTTCTGGTAGGCTATCCATTTTATAACGTTTCTTTAATAATTCTGGATACTGCTTCATCAGGTATTCAGCGGCATAAAAAGCGATGTCATCATAATCGAAAGCAGTGTCTTTAATTGCACCAGTAATGGCTAAGCGGTAACCACTGTTTTCGTTATGTACTTTTGGCCATAAAATCCCAGGAGTGTCACATAACACAATGCCATTTTTAAGGTTTATCCGTTGTTGACGTTTGGTCACTGCTGGTTCATTACCCGTTTTAGCAATAACTCGCCCGGCTAATATGTTGATGATGGTTGATTTTCCAACATTCGGGATCCCCATAATTAATGCACGGATATCCTTGCCTGGTTCATCTCGATGAGAGACTAATTTACGGCACAAATCCATGATTTTTTGTACTTGTGCTGGTTCTGTCGTGGTAATGGCTAATGAAGAAACACCATGCTGTTGATCAAGGTGCTGTTGCCATAATTCGACGATTTCAGGATCGGCTAAGTCACATTTATTAAGTACTTTAATTAATGGCTTGTCACCACGTAACTCTTGAGCGAAAGGGTTTTCACTTGAATAGGGGATTCTAGCATCGACGACTTCAATAACGATGTCTATTTGGCCCATAATTTCATGCATTTCTTTACGCGCTTTATGCATGTGGCCCGGAAACCATTGGATAGAGTTTCTACTCATTTGACTTATAACCTTTTTAACTTTTATGTTTGGCTTTTGGTATACTTAATTGAAGATCTACAACAAATACGTGATTTTTAATCCCTTAAAGCTATATTTTGTGTAGTTTTTCACGTTTTAGGTACAGCGTTTTCACAGTTTGGGTGTAGTTTACTCTATTTAATACCCTAAAGTGTGTTTTTCGTTGTTATGGTAGGGGTTATTTGTGATGTCTATTTTCGCGAACTCATGGGTGATACGTAAGGTGATGTCTCTCGAAGAGTATTGATAATTATTTCTCTCAACCATGCATTGACTGGATCATTGTCGCAGTCAATGTGCAAAAATATTTTACCGACTGTAAATACCCTCCAGTCTAGTTAACCTGAGCTCGGGATAAGAAACTTTACCCAATAACGCTATTTAAATGGTTATCGGCGTTATTTTTATTCGAAATAGCCAGCTATTCGCTCGTA
>SPKZ01003875.1_pt1 | contig 34962 bp, 26 predicted proteins | sample 2456571 | NCBI WGS metagenome assembly SPKZ01 (sample SAMN11192286, study PRJNA482655) | marine metagenome | biome: ENVO:00000447; feature: ENVO:00000244|ENVO:00000211|ENVO:00000569|ENVO:00002023; material: ENVO:00002151; isolation source: ocean water from marine abyssalpelagic zone ...
GCGGTCGGCGACGCCGAGCTGGACAGCTGGCGTCGGGCCAACGTGCGGGAGATCCGTCGCGAGTACCGGCGTGCGGTATGCCTGCCGTCGGATCTCGTCGCGGCCCAGAGTCACGCTAATAGCCGCGCCGAACAAGCGTGGCGTAAACTGCGGGCCGAGAACGATTTTCATACTTTCTCGCCGCTGCTCGGAGACGTCGTCAAATTGGAACGAGAGGCAGCGGATCATCTCGCCTCTGCGCTTGGTCTCAGCCGTTACGATGCGCTGTTGGACGCCTTCGATCCGGGGCTGCGCTCAGCCTCGATCGACCCGATATTTACAGAACTTCAGGGGTTCCTTCCGGGCTTTTGCGATCAAGTCATCGAACGACAGAAACAATCCACTATTGTGCACCCCCAGGGACCGTTTCCGACCGCGCAGCAGCGTTCGCTCTCCCTTCGCCTGATGAAAGCGATTGGCTTTGATCTCACTCAAGGAAGACTGGATGTGAGTCATCACCCGTTCTGCGGCGGCGTCCCGGACGACGTGCGAATCACGACCCGTTACGATGAGAACGATTTTACCAGCGCTCTGATGGGAGCGTTGCACGAGGCGGGGCACGGCATGTACGAACAGGGATTGCCCGAGGAGTGGCGGGGCCAGCCGGTAGGTGTTGCCCGAGGCATGGCTGTGCACGAGAGTCAGAGCTTGCTTCAGGAGATGTGCGTCAGTCGCAGCGCCGAATTCCTCACATTTGCGTCGCCGCTCATTGCCGAGGAGTTTGGGGCGAGCGACAATTCTGCTGCATTCGAGCCGGAAAATCTGTTTGCTGTGTACACCGCCGTGCAGCGAAGTTTCATTCGCGTCGACGCTGACGAGGTCACGTACCCCTGTCACGTGATTCTTCGCTACGAGATCGAGCGGGATCTCATTGCGGGCAAGCTGGAAGTGCCGGATCTGCCGGATGTCTGGGACGCCAAGATGCGCGAGCTGCTCTCGCTGCCCACTGGCGACAACCACAAGGATGGCTGCATGCAGGACGTTCACTGGCCGTCAGGGGCGTTTGGCTATTTCCCCGTCTACACTCTCGGTGCCATGGCAGCCTCGCAGTTCTTCCGCGCGGCCTGCGCGGCGCACCCTGAGATCCCCGAAAACATGAAGCGGGGCGACTTCTCTGCGTTGCGGGACTGGTTGCGCACGAATGTGTGGAGTCAAGCGAGCCTGAAATCGACGGAAGAACTCATTGTCGGCGCCACGGGCAAGCCCCTGGAAACGGCACCGTTCATCGCCCACTTGACCGAACGATACCTGCCAGCCTTCTCAGGTTGAGCTACCTAGATGCTCGCGGCCGTGTCGGCCCAGTAGGGGTCGCGCAATTTTCGCTTCTGCAGCTTGCCGTTGGGATCCCGGGGTAAGGCCTCGGTAAAGTCGATGCTCTTCGGGACCTTAAACTTGGCGATCTTATCCGTGCAGTGAGCGCGCAAGGTGTCCTCGGGGCTATCGCCCAATGTTTGTCCACGTACCAGCTCGACGACAGCTTTGACTTGTTCGCCCCATTCCTCATCGGGAATGCCGAACACCGTCGCGTCCGCCACCTTCGGGTGTGACAACAGCGCCGCTTCCACCTCTGCGGGGTAGATGTTCACGCCCCCCGAGATGATCATGTCGATTTTACGATCGCAGAGGAACAAGTAGCCGTCCTCGTTGAGGTAGCCGACATCGCCAACGGTAAAAAAGTCACCTCGCCGGTTCTCTTGAGTCTTAGCGTCGTCGCCACGGTACTTGAACGCCCCATTGAGCAGCATGTACACGTTGCCGGGCTCATCGGTGGGGCACAGTTCGCCGTCGCCGTCGTAAATGCGGATCTCGGCTCCTGGCCATGGGCGCCCGACGGTCCCGGGATACATAAGCCACTCTTGCGGGGTGACGAGCGTGCCGCCGCCCTCGGAGGCTCCGTAATACTCGTAAATCACGGGGCCCCACCATGCGAGCATTTCGTGTTTGGTATCGACCGGGCAGGGGGCTGCTGCGTGAATGATATTGCTCAACGACGAGACGTCGTATTGATCGCGCACCTTTTTCGGGAGGCGCAATAGCCGATGAAACTGCGTCGGCACCATGTGACTGTGAGTGACTCGATGTTTGTCGATCAATCGCAGGGTGTCTTCGGCATCCCACTTCTTCATCAGCACCAAGGTGTGTTCGAAGTGCAGTGTGTACCAGGAGTAGGCGATGGGGGCCGTGTGGTAGAGCGGCGATGTACATAGGTGCACGCCCGCGCCACCGGGTTCGATGTCGAACTTGGCGAGCTGGCGTGACAAGTAGCCGGAAATCTTATCCACGTCGCCCTTGAGCAGCGCGCGAACGATGCCCTTCGCTCGGCCAGTGGTACCCGAGGTGTACACCATGAAGGCACCCGGGCTGCGATCCTCCGGGCGCGCGTCGGATTCCCCCTGCCCGAGGGACGCGTAGCTGGCGAAGCCATCTACCTCGCCGACGGCGAAGCGCCCACTCTCCGGCAGTTCGGCGGCGACGGCTGCGGTCGCCGTGCGATCCGCGAAGCGTTCATGGGTGATGAATGCTTTGGCACCGGAGTCCGACAAGATGTGAGTGATCTCGTCCGTGCTGAGGCCCGTGCTCAACGGTGCCAGCTGTACGCCGATCTGCATGGTGGCAATGAGCAGTTCCAACACCTCGCGGCCGTTGGGCAACATGAAGGCGACGCCGTCGCCGGGCTGAACGCCGAGGGCGCGCAGTCCGTGGGCGATGCGGTTGCCCGCCGCCAGCAAGTCCCCGGCTGTGATATCCTCGCCGTCCGGCCCGATGACGGCGATCCGCTCCGGACGTTTCGCTGCCGTCAGCCAAAAGCTTTCGATGCGCATGACTCAGCTCGTGACGTTGGGGCTGTGCCCTTCGGGTTTGCCGGTGTAGAATTGTTTGCACCAACGGCGCCACTTGTAGACGGGTCCGTCTCCGCGGCTCAGTACCGGGTCGTCGGCGTAGAGCTTGTTCTCCCAAATGGGGATATCGCTATCCAGCTCGCGGCTCACGTTCTCGAGTAGCGCTTTGCCGAATGCGATGCTGTGGCCCTCGTTGGGTAGTTTCGGGACCACGGCGGTGACGGACAGCTCTGAGTGAAAGCGGTCCACAGGCGTACGACAGATGATCGCCCGACCCGTGACTTTCGCGACGAAATCAGTGCTCGAAATTCCCATACCCCAGAGCACGCGGTTGATGCCCTTCACGTGTTTGTAGTTGGGGCTATCCTCTTTGTTCTTGGTCTCAATGAAGAAGCTCTTGCCAACGCCCTCGGCGCGAACGAGATCCGGTAGGGGTTGCCCGTGTACGTACTTGAAATGGGGAATGTCGACACCGTTTTCGCCGACGTCTTGGATGTGCACCCGAGCGAGCACGGCAGTACGTCCGTACACAAGCATGTCGCTTAGGTCCGGCAGTTCCGGAGTCCACGTCGGTGCGTCATTGTTCTCGTTATAGAAAACGATGACGAGATTGGCCCACTCCAACACCGGGTAGGAATGGATACGCGCATTCTTCGGTACGCTGTCCGAATAGGGAACCTCTACGCATTCGCCGTCTCCGTTGTACTTCCAGCCGTGGAACGGACAACGCAGACAGCCGTTTTCAATCTTGCCGCCATGACCGAGGTGGGCACCCTGATGCACACAGTGAGCGGCAGTGACGCGAATTTTTCCAGCGTCATCGCGGAAAGCGACGAGTTCGCGGCCGAAATATTTCAGCGTTTTGATTTCACCAGCCGCTAGATTCGATGCTTCGAGGATGGCGAACCAACCCTCAGGATACGGCGAGAATGGGTACCTGTATTCGTCCGTCATGATCGTTCTCCGGTGGCGCGCTTGGTCGGCTGAATGCTCACGACCGCTAACCGCGGACCACAAAAAATGTATCTCACGAATCGTCAGTCGACTCCAGCCCTCTCTTGTGCGGCTGAGCTGTTGTCGCGTAGTGTGACCCCGGTCTTTGACCCGCCGTGCCGAACGGATCGTGGCGCGGAGTTTGGCGACCAGCTGCACGACGAGCGGCCATGACTCGCGTGTCTAATAAAACCATGTCTTGTTCACTGAGGATCGTCGCATGACCCAATCTCTTCCCATTATCGATGCCGATGGTCACTTAATCGAACCCCGCGGCATGTGGAAAAAATACATCGACGAGGCCTATCGCGAGGAGGCTCCGCTAGTCGTTCGACAGAACGAAAACATTGAGCTGTTCATCGTTGCCGGAAAACCCGTCTCACCCTATCCAGTTTCGTCCTTGGGCTGCGCTGGCATGAGCGATGTTCGCGATTGGGACGATAATCACCCAGGCGGGGGTGACCCAAAAGAGCGCCTCAAAGTGATGGACGCCGAGGGGGTAGACCAAGTCGTTCTGTATCCGACTTTGGGTTTGTTCATTGGCGGCGTCCAGGACGCCAAGCTCGCCGCGGCGATTGCTCGCGCCTACAACGACTGGGTAACGGACTTCTGCAGCGAAGCGCCCGACCGACTATTCGCGGCTGCCATGCTTCCCATGCAGGACATGGAGCTGGCGGCGGCCGAAGCCAAGCGTGTCGGAGCCCGGAAATGTTTTCGTGCGGCGTTTATTCGGCCAAATCCCTATGCGGGCCGTTCCCTCAATACCCGAGCCTACGATGTCGTCTGGAAGGCCTGCGTCGACAACAATTGGGCGGTGTCGATTCACGAGGGCGTGGCGGGCAATATGCCAACGGTCGGCACCGACCGCTTCGGCGATAACCTTTTTTACACACACATCATCGCTCACAGCCTTGAGATGCAATTGGCAGTACTCGCTTTGATTGGCGGCGGCGTCATGGAGCGCTTCCCGACCTTACGCTTTGCGTTTCTGGAGGCGGGCGGGGGTTGGATCGTGCCTTGGCTCGACCGAATGGACAATCACTACGAGGGTATTTTTGGCCAATTTGTTCCGTGGATGAAAGAGAAACCCAGCTTCTATTTCGAGCGCCAGTGTTACATCTCCTTCGATCCCGGCGAGCGCACCGTCGCATCAACGGCGAAGCTGATTGGCGCCGACCGCGTCATCTGGGGGACGGATTTCCCGCATCCCGACACCACCTACCCAGGGTTCATCGCTGAGCTCAAAGAATCGCTGACGGAGTTCGACTCTGCTGACCAGAAGAAGATCCTCAGCACCAACGCCGCCACCCTATACGGACTCTAAGCATGACCGATATCACCGTTGAATTTCTTCGTAAGCAGGAAGAGCAGTTTGGTAAAGCCTTCGCGGCTTCCGACGTCGAGCTGGCCCGCTCCCTGTATCAGCCCGACGTGGTCTACATCAGTCCTACGGTTCGTCTCTTCGAGTGGCCGCAGAAAATCCTAGGCATCGAGAAGGCCTTGGAGTTCATTCAGCTGACGATCATGGCTTGCGAAGGCACGTCCTATGAGGCGGTGGAGCTCTGGCCCTCGCCGGACGGAAAATCCGCCTACGTGCGGGTGCATTTCGATTGGGATGCGGGCTCGAATCGACTGCGCTCCAATTACGTCATCGTGTATCGCTACAAGGGCGGGCTCATCGCCCAGCAAGAGCTTTATTACGATCCCAACGGTCGACTGGAAGTACTCTCCGGTCCGCCCTTGGAAGACTGAGCGAGCGATACGCTGGGCAGTTTCCAGCGCGGCTGATTCTTAATCCAGCGCGGCTGACCCTGATTCTCTAGGTGCCGCTAGTCGCCGGTCTCATCATGCCGGTACAGGCGAGCGCGAGCACGTAGGCGGCGACACCAACGCCGAGCACGGCCGTGTAGCCGCTAAAGAGCGAGAGCGGGATGGCGATTACCGTCGCCACCACGGATGTAAACGAATTGATGCCTACACACCACGGCACGGCTCTCGAGTGCGTCTCGGAGAGCCAGCGCAGCGCTGCGGGGAAGGCACAGCCCATCGCGCCCCCCATCGGAGCGATGAACATCATCGCGATCCCTGCTCGAACCGGGAAGGGCATGGCCCACGTCGCTTCAAGCATGATCGGCAGTGCGGAGAGTCCAAAGGCGACGCAAGCCAGGGTGACGCAAATGCCGAACATGGCGCGCTCTCGGCGTTCTTGCACGACCCGGTGCCCGAATTGCGCTCCCAGACCGGTTGTGACCAGTAATGTCATCAGCACGACGCTCAATGAATAGGTTTGGTGCCCGAGGTACATCGCGTAGGTGTGCAGCAACCACACTTCGATCAACAGGTAGCCCAGGCCGATGCCGGCGAAATAGGCTGGCGCTTTCCATGAGGCGCCGTCTCGGACTCGCCCCCGGAGCGCAGGCCAAAGCACCATGCCTAGGGCCAGAAGCAAGACGGAACCCAGCGCGTACTTCATCACGAATACGTGGGGAGTGGCCCAACCGCTCGCCCGATCGTAGCGCGCCATATCAAAGAAGAAGGGGCGGTTGTCCGTGGGAGGGGAGATGCGCGCCGGGTACGCCGCCTCAAATGCAGCTGTTGAGCCCTGGGAGACCTGGTCGAAGTAGTGCTTATAGGGCGCGCGGGGCGTGCTCCCTGGCAGGTAGAGAACCTCGGGCCGCTCGTGAAAGTCGAAGCCGAAGGGTTCTAGAAAGACAACGCGAAAGCCGCTGAAGGGCCGTTCGCTGTAGTCGAAGTGGGCATGGATTTGGCGGAGTTCGGGCGCCTGGAAGGGAGTGCGCCGAGCGAGAATACCGTAAGCCAGGCCGTGTTTGACGATCACGATGTTGTTTTCGGGATTCTGCACGCCGAGCCGCCGTAGCGCATCCACTGCGGTGCCGGCCATGCGCAGCGCAGCCATCTCGGTGAACCGCACGAGAGACAACACGCCGTTGGGCTTGAGGCTCTTGAGGTAGTCAACGTAGGCTTCGGTTGTGTAGAGATGGTTCTCGCTCAGTCCCAACGAGCCTGACGCCAGCATGTTCTTCGTGTCGACTCCAGTGAGCTGAATCAGATCGTAGGCGTTGCTATGACTGGTGTGCACGAAGCTGCGGCCGTCTCGCAGGTAGTAGTGGACGCCGGCATGGCTGGCGATGCCGCCGAGCTTGTCATCGAAAAAGCGGATGGCTTCGATGGAGTCCGGGTTGATCTCGACAGCATCGATCTCGGTCGCACCCTTGTACAGGGCACATTGAATGTCGGAACCGCCGCCAATGCCGATCACCAATATCCGAGGGCGCTTCCGGTAATACGCCTGGCCGTAGATGGTCTGTCCGCACATTTGTGGGACCGGGGTCGTGAGACGGCGTTCGGGCGTCGTCTCACTTTCCGTGCCGCCATCCCAGGTCGCCATCAGCGCGCCTGTGCTGTTGTCCTGGGCGAAGAACATCAACGGGTCGGGTTCACCGTTAGCATGCTGAAATTCCAGCACTTCGATCCGACCCGTGGGGTTCCAACGATCGTATCGCGTCACCGTGTCGATATTGAGTGGCTCAGTGAACTGTCGAATGATGGCAATCTGCCCGAACGGTTCTGGCAATATCGGAAATACGCCGGACGGACTCAGCCCCGCAACTAGGACCACCAGGCCGGTGCCCGCGGTGGCGGCTTTCAAGCGGCCGGGCCCTTTCACCCGCCGAACGTAAAGACACGCGGGAACAAAGCTGAGGGCCGCCAGTAAGGCCAGGAGTTGATCACCGTCGAGTGGCCCTAGAAGGAGCAGGGGGATGAAACAACCGAGCCCAGATCCCAGGAGATTGGCGGCGTAACATTTTCCGAGATCTCCCCCGGCGCTGGTGAGGGCGAGGGTCACGACGCTACCCGCGGCCACGAAAGGCACCGTCAACAGGAACGACGCGGCGAACAGCCGCAACCCGATGCTGAAAGATGCTTGGGGGGCCATTCGCACGAAACAGGCGTAGGCGAGTACCGTGGTCAGCGTGAAGGCGAGGGCGGACCAGGCCAAAGCGCGGTCCACTGCTTTTTTCGTTAGCCACTCCTGCTTTAACGAGACGAGAGTGCCTGCCGTGCCGAAGCCCAACATCGCGATCCCGATGACGAAGTACACGAGCAGGGGCGGAATCGTGTAGGCGAGCAATCGCGTCAGAAAGACTTCGAGAGCGAGCACAATCGCACTGAGCCATGCCAGCGGCAGGTAGCGGTTGAGTGATTTGAGGGACGGCTGGGACATAAGGCTAAGCGCGTACCGCTCGGATCGGGGCCGGCCGGCGGTGCCCGGGTGTCGGGGAGTTACCGGCCCGTGTCAACTGATAGCGGTGGCCGATTCGTTCTCCGCACGGAGCGCTGCTCGGTCTAGGAAAGCCGCGACTACTTGGAGAAACGCTGCCACTGATCGCATAGAAGCTTCGCTATCCCGTCCAGATCGTAGGGCCAAGCGTAGACAATCTCGACCGCGGGGTGCCGGAGGTTCGCTTTCGCAACGATCTCGGGCATTTCGATTTCCGAGTGTCCGCCGCCGGGCGTGAGCATGGTCGTCAGAACTGTGATTCGCGTGACTCCGTCGTGGGCAAGCGAGTCGAGTGCGTCGTCCAGGCTGGGCGCACAGAATTCGTTGAAGGCCACCGCCAGCCGTGTATCGCCAAGCTGTTTTCGCAGTGCTGTCGCGATGCTTTCGAGTCCCACTCGGTAGGGATCGCTGTCATCGGTCTCCCGGGGAAAGTTTCGGATCTTGGCGTCCAGATCACGCTCTCTGTCGCCGGGCTCCTCGTCGCCCGCTCGAGAGCGATCGCCTTCGAGTCGTTTCATCTCGACGACCCACTCCCGGGGGGTGCCTTTGGCGATGCCGCCGTGTCCGACCAGAAGCACCGCCTCGACTAGCTTCGATTCATACATGTTTCTAGGGTAGCTCTCATCCCGGGGTTCGTCTCAAAGTATCGTCCGAGGGGGGCTTGCTACGGGCCTTGGGTAGTGGATTATTCGAGGACCACGAATCGATGAGCGCTTGCTCGGTCGCTGAGAGCTCGAAGGCCTCATATATTTGTCGGTTCAGTTCTGCCCGGTCGGCGGGGGTCATGCCTTGGTTCTTATCGCTGAGACGTTGTCCGAATTCGGCGAGGGCGGCGTGGGCGCTCGGGGGAATGCTCGGCTGACTCCTCAAGTGCCCAACCTTAAGCTGCGGCATTCCCTGTCGGGCATCGCGATGTTGCTGATAGTGATACCAGCGGCACAGCGAGGAGTTCAGAAAAGCCAAGAGAGCCATCGAACTAATGTCCGCGTGGGGAAACACGGCGATCACGGAGTTGCGAAAAGGCACGCCGCGGGCGGTACAGGCGATGGGATAGCGTGCCGTCTGACGTACGTAGAGGGCGACCTCCGCCCAGTCGGATGGTTTGCGAAGTTTCTTCTTGAGCGCGTCGGGATCGGCGAACACGCGGTCGGGACCACAACGGAATTCACCGACGTCGGTGCCTTCGACTATGGCACGAGTGTGCGGGGGGGCCGCTTGAGGCAAGCGACGAAGCGCAGTGCTCAGCGACGAGTCTGTCTGAAATCCCCGCTCGCCGAACAACTCCGGCGGTAGTTTCGGTAGCGCATGAATTCGACTCAGTAGCGCACGCGCCGGCTCATCGATATCGTTACGCGATAAGGTCCAGCTAACGGTCGGCGTAGCATCCCACCCGAGGGATTGCTGGCGTCGGGTCGAAAGCAAGATCATGCACGGTTGAAATACGTCGTCGAAAGCGCCGTCGCCGATATCGGGAAGCTCCGGATCGACGACGGCCAGCGTATCGTGAGCCCGGCGGGTCGGGGCGTAGCCCGCAAGATCCGCGACGGACGTGGGCAAGACGAAGCCGAGTCGCCCTCCCGCGCGCAGCAGCGTGACGGCGCGGTAACAAAATAGTCCGTGGAGAGTTTTGTACTTGGAGAAGCCGGGGCTGAGCTTTTCGTAGCGACGGGCCGTGGCTCGCTCCAGTGGTTGGGTGGCGCGCCCGACGTAGGCAACCCACGGAGGGTTCCCGAGGATGGCGTCAAAGCCCGCTTGATCCAATGCCCTGATGTCAGGGTAATCTCGACCCCAGTCGATTAGCTTTGGCTCGCTATCGCCCTCTTCTGAGTCGGACAGTCCCGGCCCCAGCAAGGAATCCCCGGCGCGGAGTCTCTGGTTGAGGCTGTCTTCGGAGACGTGCCCCACCCAGCCGAGTGCGGCTCGAGCGACTCGGACCGCATGAGTGTTTCTGTCTGCGCCAAACAAACAGCTGGCAACGATGGACTGTTCGGCACGGGCCAGATCCTGAGCTTCGCCCTGCTCGCGGATCCAGGCTGTGCGTAGTTGCTTCACCAGCCAACGGGCAGCCCCGAGGAGAAACGCTCCGCTGCCCATCGCGGGATCACAGATTCTAAGTTCGAGCAGGCTCGCCGCGCTCGGCTCGGGTCCCAGCAGTGGGGCCAGCGTTTGCTCGACGGCCAGTGTCACCAGTGCTTCGGGCGTGTAGTGAGAGCCGCTACGGCGGCGGGCGCTAGTTGCGGTGACCACCCAGTCTCCCGCCTCGCCGCGAGATTGAGTCAGCAATTTGAGCGCCTCAAGCTGCGCGCTCAGAGCGTCCTCGTCGGCAGCGTCACCCAGCGAGCTCAAGCGCGCAGACTGGCTCGGGGGCAGACCGCATTCGAGCCGTACTGCGTCGGCTCGTTCGTCTGGTGGCAGCCTCAGCAATGCTCGAGGGCTGAGCCAGCGACCGTTTTTTGCGCGCACAGAGGCGGCATCAAGCTGGATGGCGCTCACGGTTAGAAACGATTCGTAGAGCTGTCCGAGCACCTCCGGAGTCTCAACGAATGGGGTTAGCTCAATCAATCGCTTGAGCGTGTCGGCTGTCAGCATCCCTAGGAGGCGCAGGAATGACTCGCCGTCTATCAAGCGCGCAGCGGGACGGGAATCTGTCCACCATCGAGGAAGGGACTTTGCCGACGATGATGTGCGCGCCGCCAGGCAGCCAGAACGGGTGCCGCCGTTCAAAACAGAGATCTGCAACACGAAGTCGATCGACAAAGTGCTGATGTCAGCTTCGTCGTGCGAAACGATTGTGCGGAGGTCCGGCGTGTTCAACGCGGACACGAACAGCTCCAGCGCTACGAGTTGGGGCAGAGTGTCAGCCATCGGGGCGTATCCAAGCTGCGTGTGCGCCAGTGGCTAGATGTATGAACAAAATTGGAACGCGCTGGGATCGCGCGTCTAGCAGTCGCGACGCTCGAAGGAGGCGCGAGCCGCGGAGGTTGTGTTTGTGGTGACTGTGAGTTGCCGAGGGGGGAATCACCGTCGGCGAGAGGTTCAACCGTCGCCGGTACGGTCGGGCGGGGTGCCCCAGATCATCTTGTAAACCGGGGTGTCCTGAATCATCGAGTCGATGCCCGGGGACAACAGAAGAATCAGCGGCATGATTCCGATACAGAAGATCAGAAAGCTAACGATGACCGCGAGGTTGAGCAAACCGTTCTGGAAAACCCCTTGGAGCATGGGGATCACGCTCTGCAGCGCTTCGATAACGGGTCGGAGGAACTCGGGAGCCAGCATAGTGAGCCGAACTTACACGCGCCCTCGGTTTACGCAAGTCCCAGGGGACAATTGCGCAGGAGTATCGGGCCACAATGCGCTGCCCCCGACCGGTGGTCCGAGTGTTCTGCCGAGGGAATCGCGACGGCTGTGAACGCGACTTCCCGATTTTTGGGTGATATAACGCCAGCCTGCGGTCGGAGGGGTTTCGACGGCGCGACAGGATAGATGCACCGATGATCGACGATACATTGAGCGAACTTTCGACCGGCATTGAGAAAGCGCAGGTTGCATTGGGCCGCGAGCTTCAGAAACTCCGTACCGGACGTGCCCACCCCGGCATGTTGGATGCGCTCCGCGTGGACTACTTCGGAACACCGACGCCCATCTCCCAGATGGCGAACATCGGCGTTCCGGAAGCGCGTATGTTGACGGTGAAGCCTTGGGACAAGGAGCAGGGCAAGCTCATCGAGAAGGCCATTCGCGAAAGCAATATGGGTTTCAACCCGCAGTCTGACGGCATTCTAATTCGTATCCCGATCCCGCCGCTGAGCGAGGAGCGGCGTAAGGATCTCGTCAAGATGGCGCGTAAGATGGGGGAGGACTGCAAGGTCGCCATTCGCAAATCGCGCCACGACGCTATGGACATGCTCGACGCCATCAAAAAGGACGGCGATGCCAGCGAAGACGACGTTGATCGAGGCAAGAAGAAGGCCGAGGACATTGTGGGCGGTGGCGGTCGCGAGGTAGACGCCACCATCGCGAGCAAGGAAAAGGAAATCCTGACGGTCTGAGCCCCCTGGCGTGAATGGTCGAGCTTGCCGCATTCGACGAGCTTGCGACATGTGTGCCGATGGCGCGTCGCGTCATCGAAAGATCACGTCGCCGCGACGGGCGGTCTTCCGAACGGTCGCGTAGAAACCATCGCGTATTGGGCTAAAGGTCGGGCGGCGTTTTTCTAGGACACCGTTTTTCTAAGACACACCGGAGCTTCGAGGGCTAAGGTTAGCGGATGCGTGCAATAGCAGCCGGAATTAGCGACGTGGGGCTGCAGCGAGACCACAACGAAGACAGCTTCAGCGTTATGGCTGACTATGATCTGTTCATTGTTGCGGACGGAATGGGCGGACATCGCGCTGGCGATGTAGCCAGCAAACTCGCAGCCGACACCATCGGTGAATTTTTCGTCAGCACCTCGAAAGAGGACGCGACCTGGCCATTCCACTTCGACGCTTCATTGTCGGACGAAGAAAACAAGTTGTTGAGCGCCATTCGCATGGCCAATCGTCAGGTGTACGAGCACGGCGTTCGCTCGCGGGATCTGCGCGGCATGGGCACTACCGTCGTCGGCGTCGTATTTTCCGGCAAGGAAAACCGGGTCTATCTCGGGCACGTGGGCGACAGCCGCGTGTACCGAATCCGTGCGGGCGAGATCACCCAACTGACTCGCGATCATTCGCTGGTCAACGACTACCTCGCCGCCATGCCTGACATGCCGGAAGACCAGCGCAACGAGCTGCCGAAGAACGTCATTACTCGTGCGCTGGGCATGCAAGATACAGTCGAAGTCGATATTCAGCGTGATGACTGCCAAGAGGGCGATATCTACTTGCTGTGCTCGGATGGGCTGAGCGGCATGCTCACCGACGAGGAAATTCTGGAGATTACCATCGATGGTGACGACCTCGATGAGCGCTGTCGCAAGCTCATCATGGTTGCCAACGAGCACGGTGGTGAGGACAACACTACCGCCCTGCTTGTGAGGCTCGAAAAGGGCGAACGAACTTCCGTGTCGCCGACCCAGGGTGCCACGGCGATGAAGTCACGTCCGCCCGTCTCAGTTCAGACCGGTCCTGTTGACGATCTGGCTAACACTCCGCCGGCTGGTGTAACCGCCGCAGTGATAGAAGATCCTGCGGACGCGTCTCCACCATCCGAGCGCTAGCCATCCGAGCGCTAGCCATCCGAGCGCTAGCCATCCGAGCGCTCGGCTACAGCCTTGAGTCAACGGCGATGGTGGCGCTACAGCGCTACGATGCGAACGCTTGACTGTTGCGCCGGCACGCCGACTATTCGGAGCAGTTCTCGAATACGAAGCAGCCGGTCACTGGGCACGAGGCGCTGGAGTCTTCGGCGTCGTCCATGCCCGCGCAAGAAAAACTCGCCCAGATACGGCCCGCGGCCACGTCGTGCACCTTCGTGAGCACGCAATCGGAGGAACTCAACGTTGAGCCGGTTTCTTTCAGACTGACGAAGTTAATGGTCGAGCCGTCGACTGCGCTGCCTTGGGCAACCAGCCTCGTGGTCCCCCCGACAGTGCCTTCGATATCGAAGGAGCCATCGGACCCGACCGTGCAGGAGAACTCGGCGTTGTTTTCTCCGTCGACCTCTCTCGCGGAGGTGACAGTGAACGCCGAATCGTTGTCCGGAGGACAGAGCGTTCCGGTGTCGACTCCGGCGGACGACACGGCACCTGCGACATTGCAGCTGCCGGTGGCGCTGTAGGCGAACGCCCCCTGGGCAGGAGGCGGGACCGGATCACTGCACGCGGTCAGGATGAAAATTCCAACGCCCATCGTCCATACTTTGCCGTTCATGATGTGCATTTAGCCTGAATGTCGGCTGAGAATCAATTCGGCACAACGGGGAGGGGGCTCCGCATGCCGGGAGCCGAGCTCGTGCCCCGACGGCGCCTCTCACGGGGCGCGGACGAGTTTTCGCCGATCTGGCGTTTCGAACCAATTGCTGACCAAGCAATGCGCTGACAAAGTTCAGCTGGGTTCGAGTTGGGGTGAGTGACGGGGATCGAACCCGCGACAACCGGAGCCACAATCCAGTGCTCTACCACTGAGCTACACCCACCGTGTCTAACCCCAATTCGGGGCGAGCCGCCTTGCGACTCCCGCGGTTCTGTAGCGCACAGCGAGTATCGGCTGCAATAGCTGCGTTCATCTTCCGACCGATTATCGCCGGCCAGCCGAAATGGCCAGGCGTTGCTTGCGGGTTCCTGGCCCCCCACGGACCCGGCCACAGACTGGCCACAGACTGGCCACCAAGTGACACAGACGATATATCTGGTTGGGTGCCCAGGCGCCGTGGCCGAGGGCCGCAGCGGCCAGATGGCCGAGTTTCGACGCAAGAACACGGCTTGCCATGGAAGTTCGAGCGCTTGTTGACTAACGTTAGGGGGATCCCGGCAGGATGGGGCGGCATCGCGCTGCCTTGCTGTCGGGCGGAGGCGGGAAGTCACAGGATGCGCTGGAAGATTATCATCGTAAACGCGGGGATCGTCGCGATCGTCGGAGCACTCTCATTCGCTCTTCTATTCACTTCGTTGAGCGATATCTTGACGAATCCTGGTGAGCGCAAAGCCGACGTGGAGCGAGCGATTCGTACTGCGAACGCGCAGCTAGCCTTAGACGGCCTGCGATTAGAGCACTGGCTTTCCGGTAAGGCCAAAGAGGAGGGCATGCGCTCGGTGTTCACTCTTGGGACCGCGCAGGCTCGCAGCGCAGCCGCCCGCAGTGCAGCCGACCGTCTCAAGGACGCCGCCGTCAAAAATCCAGATTTTCGCGGCATGACGCCGTCGCTCGTGCTCTTCATCGATGCTCACGGCATCGCTCTCGGCAGAAACGGCTCGTCGCAAATGCGCGGCGACAAGACCGCGGACGCCTACAAATCGTTGAAAAGATCTCTCTCGACGGGCAAGACAGCCAGCGACATCTGGGTGGATCGAACTCGAAATGAGCAGATGCTGGCGAGCTACTCACCCGTAGAGGGCGAAGACGGAGATGTCGTCGGCGCGCTCGTCGTCGGCACTCCGCTGAACGACGAACGTCTGAGCCGGACGAGCAAGCTGACTTCTGGAATTGGTATTGCTCTGGCGACCAGCTCTGGAGGGGCCGCGTTGGAGGTCATCGCCCGGGCTGGCGGGGGTCTAACCGGTGTGGACGCAGGCGCGCTTGGAGCCGCTAGGTCCACACTTGTGTCTGGCCGCTTTGCCGCGATACCGAATGACTCGGGCATGGTGGTGGGCGCCGCGCCGCTGTCTGGCTACGGCTCAGCGGTGCTGCTGGCGGCCGTACCCGCCTCGCTGGTCCACAGCATCCCACAATTGTTGTGGCCCATCGTATTGGTCGCGATGTTCGGCATGTTGTTGGTTGCGGGCGCGGGAGGTCAATTAGGCAACTTCATCTCCCAGCCTGTGGCTGAACTCGAAGAGGGGTTACTTCAAATCATCAACGGCAAGACCGAGCTCCGCTTCGAACTGGAACACCCAGATTTGGGCGGTCTGATTTTTCGAATCAATTCGTTGTTGAACGCGCTCATGGGAGTGCCAGAAACGGACGACGAGGGGCGGACCTCTCAGTCACCTCCCGCTGGTGGTTAGAGCCGCAGCTTGGGATTTGCCCAGTACAACCTCTGAGTCCTCCTTAGATTTCGCGCTTTTGGCGGCAGAATCGGCTCGACAGCTTCCGGCGTAATCCTGAGCTTGAATCCCGAGGCCCAGCAGGTATACCCGGCCGCAGCGGCGTAGAGCCGACAACGTAATAGAAGGGGCCTCCATGGGCTTGTTTGATCGTTTTCGAAAAGCAGACTCCGCGGGCAAGGCCGCTAGCAAGACCGAGAAGGAGCTGGCACGCCTGAGCCGGATCGTCGCCGACAAGTACAGTCAGAACTACGATCGGCAAGAAGCGATCTCGGAACTGGCGCGGATCGGGGGCGCTGGAGCTGCCCGCCACTTGCTGCGTCGCTTCAACTTCAGCATGGAGCCCTCAACGACGGACCAGGAAGAAAAGGAATCGGCTGCGGTAGGCGTCGTTTCTGTGGGCGAGGAGGCCTTGGGGCCCCTTCGAGAATACTGCGTCAAGGCGGAGAGTCTCCGGTGGCCGCTGGAAATCCTGCGCGAGATCGTAGCCGAGCACCTCATTGCAGAGGAAATGTTGAGCCTTTTGGACCAGTTTGACACTGAGTACACGCGGAACTCTGAGCCGAAAGTACAGTTACTCAACGCTCTCGAAAACTATCCCGGCACCGAGGTGCGCGAGGCAATCGAACCGTTCTTGCTAGATGTAAATGAGTCAGTTCGCTTCCACGCGGTGGGTGCCATTTTCAGCATGGCATCGCCAGAAAGCATGGAGAGTCTCGTAGAGGCAATGGAAGAGGAAGAATCTCTTCGTGTAAGAAACCGTGTGGCTTCTGCGCTCGTGGAGCAAGAGTGGGAGCTTAGCGAGGAGCTGGGTGCGCGCTTATCGCCGACGCTCCCTCCCAAATTCGCCCTCAGTGACAGTCGCCGAGTCGTCAGCACGTCCTAGGCTCCGCTTCCCCAGGTTGGGGAGGGCCGCCACCGCGCAGTCGAGACCCTGAGAGCCACTACAGCCGTTCCATGGCCGGTGCTGAGGCACCATGGCCGTGTGCTGAGGCACCATGGCCGTGTGCTGAGGCACGAACGATTGCTCAACGTCAACTACATGTCCCCAGTAACATTTATCCGAGAGGCAAAACGCCTGGGGAAGTGTAATTGTCGCTCAGCAAACGATGCCGTGCTGAGACACAAACTACAACGAGCCACCCGATTGGATGGCTCGTTGCTCTGGTGACGGCGTCATCCCACTCGGGGTTGCCGAAATGGGATGTCTCGCTAACCTGGGCTACTCACTAACCTTGTAGTCCAGGGGCAGGTAGAACCCCCAGCTGACGCTCAACATCTGGTTGAACTTCAGCTCGCGGTCGGTCTCGTCCACGTTGCGGTCTGGGAATCGCTCCCCAGGATCCGCGCCGCGGTTGTCGAAACCGGCGAGGGAACGAGCGAAGGGAAGCCCACGCCATTCGAGACCGAAGGCCATCCACCGGTTGGCGTAGAACGAAAACCCGACGCCGAAGGTGGGAGCGATCGCCGTACGCTTGGCTATCGGAAACACACCGGTGTCGCATTCGGCGTTGACGCAATCAGCGCGCTCCGTGACTCCGACGGCGGCAGCGCCACCGAAGAAGTACAGATCCGTGTCGGCGTACAGGTTCTGGAAGATGGCAACCTTTCCGCGAAATGGAACCACAGTGATCTGAGCGGCTCCGACATAATCGATTCGGCTGAGCTGGTCAGAGAATTCGTTGCCGATGTTGTTTCGGGTCAGGGTCTCGCTGAGCTCGTTTGTGCCTTCTCGCTGTTCGTTGACGTCCTGGATCTCATCAGACAATTGAGCAGGAAAATGCATCACGCTGGGACTAAAAGTGCCCCAGCCGCCGATCGCTAGCCAATCGGTGATGTTGTAGTTCAACCTGGCACCTACGAAAATCTGCCGCTGGTACTCGTCCAACAACGAGAAGGAGACCGTGGGGGCCAATTCAATCCGGCCCTCCCGGTACATCTTTATCTTCCGCACAGCGGGCGAGCCCGCCAAGGGACCGGTGAGCAAGATTTCTTGAGCCTGCGCAGAGTCGGGAGCGCCGACGAAAGCGCAGCTGGCTACCGCTAGAGCGGCTCCCAGTCGGGTCAGCAGACTTGTTCGATGATTTGTCGTCATGTCTTTGCCTCGCATCACTTCGGTAGCCGGTACTCAAAGGAGAATGGGAAGAAGATTGAGACGCCGAGTTGCGCCTGCACGCCGTGGGTCAGCTTATTTTCGCCGAACCAGGTGCTCTCATCGCGTGCGGCCGCTGGGGTTGCCTCAACCGCTGTGTTTTCGAGCTTGTCGTTAAAGATGTAGTCCCGCACCTCCAGGGTGGTCGAGAACCACCGATTGAAGAAGATGTGGAAACCCAAGCCGGCGTTGAAAGCCAGTTTCGGATCGAAGTCAAAGTTCCGGTTTTCTGGGTCGAACACCGGGACAGGGCGAGTACTGAGTGCGCCGACTCCACCCACGACGTAGGCGTCGTACTGGAAGATGAAGTCGCCGAACCCTGCGAACTTCCCAGCGATTGGCGAGTAGGAGAAGTTCAGAGCCGCGCCCCAATCGTACTCCGTCAGAGGCACACCGATACGAGCGGCTCGTCGAGTCTGGAAGTTGAACTCACTATTGATGTTAAAGAATCGGTAGTAGTTCGCGTTCACGCCGACAGCGAGCACGTTGGTGATCCAGTAGTTGAGCGCAAGGCCCGGCCCTGGGTGGCTGACGAACTGATCGTTGACGCTGAACCCCCAGTAGGGACTCAATTCGAAACGACGTACACGTAGCGCGAAGATCTGTTGGACGGCGTAGAGCTGTTCGTTGATGTCTCGCTCGGCTTCCTTCTTGAAGTCGAGCTTCGGACAGGCGTCGGGATCGATTTCGCAGATGCCGCTTAGCCCATCGGCAGCGTCGTCTTCGTCCTCGTCCTCGTCCTCGTCCTCGTCCTCGTCCTCGTCCTCGTCCTCGTCCTCGTCCTCGTCCTCGTCCCCTTCTTCTTCTTCTTCTTCTTCTTCTTCTTCGTCCTCGTACTCTTCCTCGTCATCGGGTTGAGCGTGAACGGATAACGGATAAGCAACGAGTGTTGCCGCCGCGAAAAGCGCTATGCGAACCTTCTTCATTGATCGATGCCTCTTCTAAATTTCTAGCGGTAATCAGCGCGTGATGTAACTCTTCAGGAGGGATGTAACCGTTCGAAAATGCAAGGAAAAATCCGATTACCAAGCGCGCCGCGACTATATCACGCAGAATTTCGCGTAAGCAACATCAAATCGGTTTGTCGTGTGTTCTGGTCGATCAGCTGGCGGCGTTTTCGTCGCCGAGCAACGCTTCAACAAATGCATCCGCCGAGAACTCGTGGAGGTCGTCTGGGCGTTCTCCGAGGCCCACGAAACGGACTGGCAACTGGAGTTCGTCGCAGATCCCAAGCACGACGCCACCCTTCGCCGTACCGTCCAGTTTTGTAAGAACTAGGCCTGTAAGCGGTAGTGTGTTCTGAAATTCCTTCGCCTGAGCGAGCGCATTTTGTCCATTCGTGGCGTCGATGACGAGCAAGATTTCATGGGGAGCGCCGGTCATCGCCTTGTCGGCCGACCGAGCGATCTTTTCCATCTCAGTCATCAAATTAGCCTTCGTGTGCAATCGACCGGCGGTGTCAGCGAGCACGACAGCGGCGCCGATTTCTTTCGCTTTATCGACCGCGTCGAAAATCACAGATCCAGGATCTGCGCCATCCTTGCCTCGGACGACTTCGCAGCCAACGCGTTTTCCCCAAACTTTTAGTTGTTGAACGGCCGCAGCTCTGAAGGTGTCGCCGGCCGCCAGGACGAGATTGTGCCCCTCGGCGCTGAGCTTGGTGGCCAGCTTACCAATGGTTGTGGTCTTGCCGGCGCCATTGACGCCGACGAGCAGCACAACGGTGGGTTCGGCGGAAAGCGCGAAGGCCCCAGCCGTACCGTCAATCTCCAGAATGTTCGTTGCTATATCTCGGAGGGTGCTCCATACGCGAGCGGGATCGACCAGTGCGTCGCCCGAGAGCTCCGAGCGCACCTTTTCGAGGATTTTCTCGGTGGTGGGCACGCCGACATCCGAGGCGAGCAATAGTTCTTCAATATCTTCCGCGATACTCGCGTCAATTTCGGTCTTGCCGGTGAACAGAGATTTGAGCTTGCCGAAAAATCCATCGTCCGTTCTGGAGCGGGCGAGGCCCTTGCGCAGGCTCTGAATGTCCTGAGGGGCTGTGAGCGCCGGCTTAGAAGCGGGCGGGGGAGGCAGCTCGGGAGCCACTGCCTCTTCGGTGGCAGCGTCGTCTGCGGCCCGTTCTTCTGCAGATGTGGATTTGGCTTCCCCACGGGATGGAGTTGAAGCAATCGGGGGAGGCGGTTCGGAGGCGATGGGGGGCGGCGCGTCGAGCTGTTTTGGCGAGCCCTGCTTGAGAAAAAAGAAGATCGCCGCGACGACCAACAAACCTACAATTAGACCGATTTCCATATGAATTATTCCGGGAGCGAGCGGACGCGACTATTCCCCGCGGGCCGTGAGGCGTCAACGCAATCAGTCGTCCGGTAGCTCGACTTCTCCGGCCGGTTGAGTGCCCGGCTGCTGGGCGCGGACCGCCAGCTCTCGCTGCTCGTCGACGGCATCATGGCCGAACCCGCTTTCCTCGATGGCGGACGCCCAGCGGGCAATATGAGCGTCGCCGCGGCCTTCGGCCGTAGCTCGAACTTCCGACGGAGTGGCGTCCCCAGGGTTGACCCACGGGACTCCCATCCGTTCGCTCCAACTGGTCAAGCTGGAGAGCAGGCTACGTCGACGGGACGCCAGGGTGAGCTCGATGACACCCTGGGGCGGCGCGATTTGCTCAAGAGTCGCGTGCCAGCGCGCCCGAGCCACGAGACGTAGGCTGTCCGACGAGGTGACCGCAACGGACGCGATAGTAAAGCGGCCGTTAGAGTCAGTTCTTGCCAATTGGTTGTGGGCTTCGGTGCCGAAAGTGGCGGCATGAACCTCTACTACTACGTTCCCTAGGGGCCGACCGTCGTGTACGTCGAGGACCCTTCCCTGCCAGCCGGTACCGGGGGCTTCCGTGATGACCGCTACCGTTGGCGGTCCCCCGCGATGGGCGGGGGCGGGAGACGCCCTGCGCTTGCTGGCTGCGGGTCTCCACCAGCCGCGCACGACCCACGATAGGATTGCGCACACTGCGAGGAGCCAGGGGAGTCGTCGCCACAGGCTCGGAGGTTGAACCGACAGCGATACCGTGGTCGGTGCGGGCGGGAGCCACGCGGGCTCGGCGGGCAGATACTGAAGCTTGAGGCTGATGATCTCTTCTCTCGGGGAGCTAAAACTGACGATGACTTTGGCGCGCCCTGCGATGACCGAGGCCATGCCGACGGGGAGGTCCCGAAACCGCGCCTCCACCCAGCCGTTCGGTACCGGACCGCGGAGGCTCGAGACTTCGACGCTGATGGGGATGCCTTCGCTGGCATCGTGGGAGCCCCCAGGGACTGCAGTTTTTAAAGCGGCAACAGCCGTGAACAGCACGGGGGTGTTCGCATGGGCCTGGCTGCTACCGGACTGCAGTCGGGCAATCAGGCGCCCGGAGCCCGGATGGGCGACGCCACTCAAGTGCAGCAAGCACTTGAGTATCTGCCCTTGGGCAAGCTTGGCCGTCCCGACCCGGATTTGCTGGGAGCCCCCTTCCGGTTCGAAGTGTATCTGCAATCCCGCGGGGCGAGGGGTGATCGCAGAATTACCGATGCCCAGACTCACCTCGGTCGAAGCCCCTCCGAGAGCTATGGTCAGCGGCCCCGGTGGGAAATGCAGATCCAGATCGACGTGGCCTGGGTTTAGTGAGAGTTCGCGGTGCGTAGCGGCCTGGTACTCGGACCCTCCGAAGACGAGCACATCTCGTTCCGTTTCCTTAACGGCATCGAGCCGCAGGCAGAATCGGCCGTCGCCATCGGTCATTACAGATGCACTGATTCGGCAAGGCTGAATCGCGCCGCTCCGTATGCCTATGGAGACTCCAGATATGGGATTTCCGCGTTCGTCGAGCAGCCGTCCGCCAATCTCGAGGTGTTTCGGATCTGCCAGAACGACGGCAATTGCCGAGAAATGAGATGTGCCTTGTATTCGGAGCGGGGCGGCGTGGGCACTAGCGCTCGCGAGGGTGAGCAAGATGAGGAAGCGCCACACAGTGTGTGCAGTTTGCTTCGTTTGAAGAAAATCTTCAAACGCTGCGTCGGACCTATTAGTGATCGCTGTGAGTTTGTCGATATCCCCAGCTCGTGGGCGAGCTTCAAAATCAGGCCAGGTGTCGGTGGAGGCGGACTGCCCGAGTCGGCAGCACCTACACGGGTCCGAAGCAGACTCTCCGGCAGCGTTCTGCAGTCGCCGGATGTGGGGCCTGCAGCGAAGGCTGCAAATGAGGCAGCTCCCGGTTTTCTCAGCGGCAGACATTCGGACGATCGTGCTAACTTGTTTAGGAATGCGGAAGCTGCCCGGCGCTGTGACTCGGCCTCCATCGAGGGGCTACGCCCCCGGGGCCCTAGCATTCATTGCCCTGATGGGCGTGGTGTTCGGGCTGCTTTTGTCTTCTCCTGCAGCGGCAGGGGACCGGGTGGCCCGTCTGGCGAACCAACTGGCGGACGCCGAAGACTTCCGGGTGCGAACTCAAGCCGCGTTAGCTTTAGGAGCCTCAGGTGACAAACGCGCGTTGGAACCGCTGTGCGAGGCCCTGGATGACTCCAACACAACGGTTCGCGCGGCCTCGGCGGCAGCTCTCGGCAAGCTTCGAATGGGCGGAGAAGAGTGCCTCAGTGAGCAGCTGGAAGAAGAATCTAACGCGTCGGTCAAGAGCGTCATTCGTAAGAGCCTGGGCAAGCTAAAGGGTGGGGGCGCCAAGAAACTAGGGGCTGGCAGTAAGTACTACGTCGCTATCGGCAAGCTGAAGGACAAGAGTGGCCGTGCCGGCGGCGACCTGGACAAGATGGTGCGCCAAGCGATGCTGTCGGCGATCGACCAGCTCGATGGCTTCGTAGTGGCTCCGGAATCCGAGAGCCCGAGCCAGGCTAAGACGCTCCTGAAAAAACACAAAAACGTGACGGCGTTTTACTTGTGGCCCAAGCTAAAGAAGCCGACCTACACTGGCGGAAAGCTCTCGATAAAGATGTCGCTGTCGATATTTTCTTATCCCGGCAAGGCCCTGAAGGGGATGACATCAACCAAACTTTCCATGCCCGGTGTCTCCAAAGGGGATGAGGACACAGAGGATTTCCTCATCAAGGCCTGCGCCGAAAAAGTGTTCCAGAAGTTTTCTCGTAGCGCGGCTGCCATTCAATGAACTGCCGCGCGGTCTCGCTCCGGCTTTCGGCATCTAGAGAACTCACCGCCACCCCAAAACCGATACCCCTCCGCATCGAGAACTGCTTACAGAACGGCGGATTAGCTGTCTGTGCAAGGTGGCTATACTTGATTGTGGGACCCTTCTCCCCCTACGCTTTGATTTCGCAATAGTGGTCCGAGCACCAAAAGATTAGAAAGTAACGTCATGGCAAATGCATCTTCAGCACCGCAAGCCACTTCCGGCCGGCACCAGCGACGTTTGCGCAACTACCTCATCGATGCCGAATTTCAGCTCAAGTATGTGGGTTACTTCGTTGGCATCGCCCTGGTGTTGAGCGTTTCCTTAGGGCTGATTCTCTGGAGGGTGAGCGACGCTGTGATTGTTCAAAGCCAGCAGTCAGTCTCCCTGGGCCAAGACGTGGTGACTCGCGGCCGGCAGGTCGTGCACGAGAGCGAAAAGGTCAGCGCGGTGGTGAAAATGAACATCATCAAGGACCCTGTTTATCAGGACAATCCCGCCTTGCTGGATGCCTTCCAAGCGGACGCCAAAGATCAGGATGAGCTGCTTCGAAAGCAGCAGGCGGATTTGGAATCCCAGTCAGCTCTCCTCGCCCAGCAGTCTAAGGACATGGCTCACCGCCAGCAGGTGACTGGTCTGGCGCTGGTCGTGTTGCTTTCTCTTCTGGTTTTGGGAATCGGCTGCACGGGAATTGTCGTAACTCACAAGATTGCCGGTCCGATCTACAAGATGAAGCGCCAGATCGGCGAACTCAAGGATGGCAGTCTGGTAGTGCCGTATCCCCTTCGGAAGGGTGATGAGCTAGTCAGTTTTTTCGAGGCTTTCCGAGAGATGGTGGGGGCGTTGCGCGAACGGAAAACTGAAGAAATTGAAGAGATCGACAAGGTTCTCGCCGCGATGGAAGGTGAATCCGACGGCGCGGGCTTGTTGCGAGACTTTCGCTCGAAGTTGTCCGCTCAGCTCGACTGAGTCGCGCGGCTCCGTGACAGGAGCGATCGCCGCGCAGGCGGCAGTCTAAAAGGCGGCGGGTGCGTATTCGACGATCGGAGCGTCGCCATTCGGCGGTAGCACTACGCTGGCCGCATCAAATCTCATGCGGGCCACGGCGGCATCGCGAGAATAGCGACGGTTCCAGAGTCGCTCGCCCGCTCTGCGAATCCGCGTTCGCTTCTCGTGACCGATGCTGCCGAAGGCTGTTTGCAGCGCCCCGGCACCGCGCGTTCGCACTTCGACCACGAGTATCGTGTCGCCGTCACGTGCGACAATGTCGATTTCCAAACGTCCGACCCGCAGGTTGCGTTCGACAATCTCGATGCCCAGCGCCTGAAGGTAGTCGGCGACCGCATCTTCCGCGCGACTGCCGAGATCGGCCCGGAGGCCGGCCCTAGTCTTCGCAGTTCTGGGAGGTGCGGTCACACAGAATACCGCTTTTCCCGGCCTGCGCAGGATCGGCCAGCATGGTGCCGCTTCGCACACAATAGGAGCCCGCGAGCTGAGCGCTACCGAGCTTCATGTCCTTAATGAGCTCTTCGCACTTAAAGCCACCGGGGCACTCGCAGTAGCGAGCGGTTGAATCCGGCCCGTCGCAACGACAGGAGCAGTACACGGCATCCTCGGGGGGACGCTCTTCCAGACGCGGCTTGACGGTAACACCAGGATCGATGGGGTCCTCGGTGCCAGGGATCTTGCAGCTCGGGTTGACCGTTAAGGTACGGTTCTCAGCTTCGGCAGCCAGAACATCAGCTTGGCTGAAACCCACCTGTCCGTAGGGGCAGGTGGTCCGACCGAGAAAGTTGTTCACCATACAGATGCGCGTTTCGCACTGAAAGGAGCGAGCTTCGACGCTTCGACCGTTAACGGCGAAACCGGCGAAGTTGCTTAGATACTCTTCCTCGGGTGTGCACGGGTCACCGACGCCACCGCTCTCGCAGCCCGCGAGCGCCGTGAGCCCTAGGGTGATCGCCAAAAAGAGACTGAGGGAATTCTGTTGAACAGTGGGGGTCCGATGCACAATATCCTCGTTAGTAGACTTCGTGGGTCTGGTCGACTTGCCGGTGCCGGGCAGAGCGCGCGGCATCAAACGGTTGGGCGCCGTCGACTTGTTGGGAGCACACGCTAGCTTGGCGCGACAAAGATCGTCAATCTGAAAACTAGTTATACGGCGTGCAGGTGGGGTGGATAATTATTAGGCTCTAACGTAGATACGGGAACCCATCCAAGGTCCCCGTATTTACGTTGTCTAAGACTCCGAACGGCGTTCTTCGGCGTACGCCTCTCACGCGAATTTTCTGCCGGTACAAAAAGCGAATCGCGAGCCTATAAAACGATGCGTGAGTCTGCTTGACAAGCAGGTGTAGGCATCTTTAACATCGCCGCCTGTCGTTGGGTGTATCTATTGATTCTCATTGAGTTTTTGGGGCTCGCATATCGCGCGGGTGATTGGCCACATTCAAGTGGTCCATTCGTGTCGTCTCAAACATCGTTGAAAGAGAGGTCCCATGTTGCGTAGTCGCATCGCTGGGGTTTGTACCGTCGCTTCTGCTCTCCTGTTCGGAGGGCTCACTATTCAAGTCGAAACTGCTCATGCTCAAGTCATCGACATGGATGAAGAGGCCGAGGACGAAGACGGCTCCGTCATCGACCTCGACGAGGACGAAGAGGATGATGAGGATGATGAGGAGGAAGGCGGCGAGCCAGTAGTCGCCGGCAAGATGACGGAAGAAGCGGCCGCGGCAAAGCGGCTCTTCGACAAACAACGATGGAGCGAGGCCGCGCTCGCTTCTTTCCGCGTGCTAGCGGGCGAGACGGGAGACGACCCGGGCAACCAACAGTTGTTTCACTACTACTTGGCGGTTTCGCTGTATCGACTGAAGTTTTACCAAGCGAGCTACGCGCTCTTCAGCATGATTTCTAACGACAAGAATCATCTGAAATTCAAAGAGACGCTGTTGTGGTTGACGAAGTTGGCGACCCAGCTGCCCGAGCCGGCGGACATCATTGAACGCGTCGGCAAGTACAACGACCGACAAATCGGTCGATTCAACAACGACCAACAACGGGAACTCTACTGGCAGCTCAACTACATGTTGGGTCGCTACAAGTACCGGAACCGTCAGTTCAAGGACGCCATTCGTCTGTTTCAGAAGGTGAAGCAAGACAGCGAGTTCTACGTTCACGCGCAATTCTTTTCCGGCGTCAGCTACGTGCAGCTCCGAAAGTCAGTACCGGCGGTCAACGCCTTTCAACGAATCGAAGCCGCCATCGAAGATGGTGTCGAGGGTGTTGAGGACGAAGACCGCATGCGGGATCTCGCGTATTTATCGATGGCGCGGACCTACTATTCGTCGTCGATTCGGCTGGACGCTGAAACGAATGCCCCCACCGTCAATGCCAATAAGCTGAGTGCAGCTGTTAAATATTGGAACTTGATCGATGTGGCGAGCGAGTACTGGCTGAACGCGCTGTTCGAACAGTCTTGGGCCTACTTCATGGCAGGCGATTATCCGAGAGCCCTCGGGAACATCCACACCATCGAGGCGCCGTACTTCCCTGGATCGTTTTATCCTGAGGCGGAAATTCTAAAGGCGGTCATTTACTTCGTGAACTGCAACTACGACGCAGCGACGACCGTGGTGGCCCGCTTCAACCAGAAATACATTCCCATTCAGACCGAGCTTCAGAAGGTGCTGACCCGATACAAGGGCAAGAACCAGGAGGAGCCGTTCTTCAAATTTCTGACTGGGGTCAGGGACGGGACAGCGGAATTAGACCCCGCCATCAAAGGCATCGTTGAGAACGCCCTAGGCGATCGTACGCTGCTTCGTAACATCGAGTACGTCCGGGTTCTCGACACCGAGATGGCTCGATTCAAAAAGGCCCCGGGCCGCTTCAAGAGCTCGGAACTCGGGCAGCAGGTGCAGGATTCGCTCAAGCTAGCTCGCAGCATGGCGGTGAAGGGGGCAGGGACTTTGGCCAAGGAACGCTACCGGCGAAACTTGGACGAGTTGGACGAGCATCTTCGCAACGGCGAGAAAATCCTCATCGATATCACCGCTGCTCAACGAAACATCTTGGACAAAGCTATCGCTCACCACCAGGTAAGCAAGGCGGAGTCGAAAATCTATGGCGTCGTGAAGCCGGACGCGGAGCATCTGCTCTGGCCGTTCCGTGGCGAATACTGGCGTGACGAACTCGGTTTCTACCGACAGGTAGTCGAATCGGCTTGTGGGAGATAATTGGACATGAACGTAAGAAGTTACTCCGCGCTCCTGTGCGCTTCCGCCCTTGTGCTCCTGTCCAACGTGGGCTGGGCGGCGCAAGCATCTGGTGCCAAACAAAAACTCAGCACCCAGTGTGTTTCCGCCGGCGCGTACAAATCGCTGATGGAATGCCCGGGTGGCCCGAGCAAGTTCGACATCCGTAAGAAGCGCAGTGCCGCATTCTCCACGGCTCCGCCTGCTCGCTCGAAGAAGAAGAAGAGCTCGGCGGCACCCCCTCCGCCGGATGCTAGCCAGTCGGCCGGTTTCCGAGACTCCCGCAAGGGTCGTCTTAAGCAGCGCGCCCGGAAGCTCCTAATTACGGAGATTTCAGGGCTGGAGCGATTGTACAAGCGCACGAAAAAGCGCTCACCGGACAAAGCTCAGCTGACCCGGCGACTCGCGGAGGGCTACGTTGAATTGGCTTCCGCCGGCGACCGGGATCGCATTAAGGCGCAAATCCAAGCGGATGACGCCAAGCGGAAGAAAAAGCGCAAGGTTTACAACTCCGCGATGAAAACGGTGGCCTCGTCCAAGAGGATCGTCAAGACCGCCCGCAAAAACGCCATCAAGTATTACAAGAAGATGAAGCGGCATTTTCCCAACTATTCGAAGTTGGACGAAGTGCTATACTATCTAGCCTACGAGTACGAGCAGCTGGGGAAGCTCGATAGTGCCCGCAAGGTGTACTTCGAGCTGATCGAGAAATCTCCGAAGAGCAAGTACGTGCCGAACGCCTACCTGGCGTTCGGTGAACTGTTCTTCCAGGACGCGATGGCCGATCCCAGCAAATGGGTCGTGGCCGCAAATGCCTACAGGCAGGTCACGAAGTACAAGCCACCAGAGAACTTGAGCTACGGCTATGCCCGCTACAAGTTGGCCTACGTCTACTGGAACAGCGGCAAACTCCAACAGGCGATTCAGGAATTTAAAAACGTTATCGAGTACGGCGATAGTTTCGAGAACTTGCCGAACGCTAAGCAGCTTCGGAAGACGGCGCGACGAGATCTCGTGCCGGTATATGCCGCCAAAGGTCGACCCGAGCGCGCCTACAACTTCTTCAAGCCGCTGAGCGGGGATAAGGGTGGCGAGAACACGAAGACGCTAGGCATGCTTTATGAGCTGGGCTTGGCGTACATCGACACCGGCTTCTACGGGGAAGGCATCACCTTGTTCAACGACCTGATGAGTCGAGACAAGGGTGACAAATACTGCGAGTACCAGACGCACGTGAGCCACGCCATCCAGGCCCTGAAGGCCAACGACAAGGCTGCTATCAAGAAGGTGCTCGACAAGCAGGTCTTGGTCATGAAGCAGTTCGCTAGCGCCAAGCACAGCTCGGCCTCGAAGCTCGCTTGTGCCAACAAGACGGCCGAGGTTCTCGCCGAGACCGGGATGAGCTGGCACCTCGAGGCTGTTGGCAGTGGCGGCACCCGAGGCACCGGCGACAAGCGCACGATGGATCTCGCCGCCTACCTCTACAAAAAGATCGTCGAGAACTTCAGCACTAAGGATTTTGCGAGGTTCAAGTTCCCCCGTATCATGAAGGCGGACTGGCCGAACATCTACAAGATCAAGTACGCGATGGCGGACTTGCTCTACGTCCAGGAGCGATGGGAGGACTGCGGTCCGGCATTCGACTCTGTCGTGGCTGAGAACCCGACCGGCGCGGAAGCTCCCGAAGCCGCCTACGCTTCGGTGCTTTGCTACCAGAAGATGTACGACCAGATGCACAAAGGTGGCTCCGACCGAAAGTCGGGCGGCCATGGTCCGACTGGTGCCAGCAAGAAGGACAAGGAGTCCAAGACGGGCCAGTGGGAGAAGATCAAACCGAAGCCCTTCGACGAGATGCAAAAGGGCATGTTGACGGCTTTCAACCGCTATATTTGCTACATCCTACCGCCCAAGGGCAACAAGGAAGCGGAGGAGCAGTACGTTGAAGTTAAGTACGCACGAGCGCGAACCTACTTCGAGGCTCAGCATTGGGAGGAAGCCGCGGTCGCATTCCGAGACATCGCGATCAATCACTCCGACCAAGAGGCGTCGCTCTTCGCAGCCCAGCTTTACCTGGAGTCGCTCAACGTCTTGGGCGCCAAGGCAGAGCCGCCGCGGCCCACCTGTTTTGACGATATGGCCGGCGATGTACCGGTTTTCCTCAAGCTGTTCTGTGAGGGCTCGAAGTTCGAGGACAACAAAGAGCAGTGCGAACTGCTGACGCGCATTCAGTGCGATATCAAACGACTCTCCGCCGAAAAGACGGTTGAGCTGGCGCGCACCAAGCCCGAGGGCTCCGCTGAAGCATTGGCGCTGTTCAAGAAGGGTGGCGATCGCTACGTGGAACTGTGGCGCACCTACGGCGAGAAACAGCTCAGCGCTGGCGAGGAGTCCCAATGTGGAGCCATGGACGAAATCCTCCACAATGGTGCTCAGGCTTACCAAGCGGCGCGATTGCTAGCGAAGTCCATCGGCGTTCGGCGTCTTCTGCTGAACCCAAGTTACGGTCTCCACGAGACCGACCTCGCGAACCAAGCTATCTACTTGATCGGTGGGAACTACCAGGCCATCGCGGTCTACGACCAGGCCCCCAAGTACTACATGCGCTACGCCGAGAAGACGAAGTACAAGGGCGAACACGCCAGCCAGGCTCTGAGCGATGCTGTTGTGTTGAACCTCGGTCTCGGTCACGAGGACGAGGCCATCGCTGCAGCCAAGGCCTTCAACCGAAACTTCGGTCGCAAGGAGCCCGCAAAGGCGGCGCAAATCGCATTCGCGGTTGCAGCCAACTACGCTGAAAAAGAGCATTGGAAGAAGGCGCGCACCCAGCTCGCTGGCGGCATCTCTCTGATTGACCGCAAGGCCACGCTGGACGTTCGAATTCAGGCCCACGCCTTGTTCGGTCACGTGTTGACCAAGCTGAAGACCCGAGCGGACGGCGAATATCGTAAGACGCTCGCGCTGTGGAAGGATCCTGCTAAGGCCGTCGCAGCGATTAACGAGATTCCGGAAGACGCGGCCTCTCGTCAACGCCGGCTAGGTCGAGCACTGACGGCAGTCGGGGAGGCGTACTATCACTTCGCCGAAAAGGAATACAAGAAGGCCATGGGCGTGAAGTTCCCTGTCTACAAGGGCGCGGGGACTCGAGATGCTGTCATGAAGCACATCCAGACCAAGGTCAAAAAGTGGATCAATAAAAAGAAACCACTGATTGACACGGCGGGCATGGAGTTCAAGAAAATCGTAGATCTCAAGCCTGTTCCGCCCCCTCAGTGGGTTATCGCGGCAGGTTCTCGGGTCGGCGAAATGTGGGGCACCTTCGTGAAGGAGTTCCGAGCAGCCCCCATCCCCGCTTACATGAAGAAGGATCCGGTTCTCCGCACGGCGTACTACGGCGCCCTGGATGATGCGTCCGAGCCCCTCAAGAGACGCGCCAAGGCCGCCTACCGGACTTGCCTCGGTTACTCCGTCACTTACCAGTACTTCGACCACTTCAGTCGATCCTGCGAGAAGTGGTTGTCTGAGGAATACAAGAATGAGTTTCACTTGATCGATGAGTTCAGTGGCGCTCCGAACCGAGTCAACAGCGTGCTCCAAGAGCGAGCACAGCCCCTGCGCCTAGGTGGTGCTCCGGTAGTGACGGCCGCCAAGGCAAGCAAGGCGCCCGCCAAGAAGGAGGAGAAGTGATGAGCTTTCCTAAGAACAGCACTGGATTGACGCGCGCACGCAGTGGAATGACCCGGACACGCACTTTCGCATTGTCGAGCCTGCTACTGCTCACCACCGCTTGCGGTGGAAGCATCGGCGGCAAAGGGGCTCTGGCTCCGGAGAAGGACAGCGGGCTCAAGAGCGCTGGCGGTACGGCGGTGAGTAAGGCGGCGAAAGCTGACTACGACAAGGCGCTGGGCGAGTTCGTTGCTCACGACAAGAACCAGAATTGGGATGACAGCTCCTGCAAGTCGGTTGCGGGGCAGTTCGAAGATGCGTCGGAGCAACAAGAGTCGGATACCGGCAAGGCGCTGCCCGAAGCTCTCTACAACGCAGGATTGTCGTTCATGCGGTGTGGTATGGATAAAGAGGCCATCTCCCATTATGAGGCTGCCAGAAAGGCGGGGTCCAACTTTCATCGGGCCCGCGCGCAGATGGTCTTGTTCGAGTTCAAGAAGAACAAGGATCTGAGCGGCACTATCTCGAAGTTGGAACAAATTATTCGCGACGCGAAGTTCCAGAACGTCGAGGCTCTGGTGAGTGTTGCCGCCCTACAAATGGAGCGCTCAGGGACTGAGCGAACTTCAGACGGCAAGAATGATCTCGAGCGCGCCAAGAAGAACATTCAGCGTTCGCTCGCTATCGATGACAACTTCATGCCGGCGTTCAACCAGCTCGCGGTTTATTACATGGAGCAGGCCAAGGCGAAGTCGGGCATCTCGCGTAAGCATCGTCGGCGCGGGCTTGCCGTTGCCGGGGCGAAACGCGCCAAGGTGAATATGCAGCAGTTGGAGCTTGCAGCTCTGGTTGCGTCGCAGGCCATTCGGAAGAACGCCAAGTACGCACCGATTCATAACACCGCCGGTCTGATCCAGGTGGAGATGAAGAAGTACAACGGCGCGGTGAAGAGCTTCGGCAAAGCCCGAAGGCTCGATCCCAAGTTCTTCGAGGCTCACATGAACTACGGTGCTGTGAACCTCACGTTCCGTGGTTTCAAGGAGGCTGAGAAGGCCTACCGCGATGCTATTAAGTTGAGCCCGAATGATTACGAAGCTCACTTGGGACTCGCCCTGGCGATTCGCGGTCAGATCAACGACGGAAACTTCACGCAGTTCGTGGCGGAAGCTCAGAAGCACTTGGATGAGTGCCGTCGCATCGCTCCGGAACGCCCGGAGGCTTACTACAACGAGGCGATTCTGACTCAGGAGTACAAGGCCAAGAGCGGGAATGAGGACCAGTCTGTCCCCATGCTGAAAAAGGCTGCGTCGATTTATCGGACCTTCATTCAAAAGGCGAGTGGCGATTCGGTCTTTGCCGAAGCAGTGAAACGCTCGGAAGACCGGTCAGAAGACATTACCGATACGGTGCAGTTCATCGAAGACGGCATTCAAATGCGCAAACAGTCCGAGGAAATTCAGAAGAAGCAGAAGGCCTCCAAGAAATAGCAGGCGGACCCCTTGGGGGCGGTGAGGCTTCTCTCTAGTGGGGAGGTCCCAGGGGAAACCCTGCTCGGAAGAGAAGATGGCGCTCCTGGGCGTCATCTTCGCGTTTGTCGCAGCTAGTTCCGGGCGTGTTCAGGAAGGGATCTGGCTACTGGTTGGCTCGTTCGGAACTCGGCGCTGGCCAGAGGGCGGACCGTTCATTTCGCTGCAGTCGAGTGCCCACCCGCCGCTCGTTGACCGTAGAACGCCGCCGTTGGCGGAAGTCTGCGGCTTGGGCGGAATTCACTCGTCGGTGCCGGGCAGGACGACGAAAATGTTCACTGATACCGTCGATACTCCGAACTTTCGAGGATCGGCAGTGTCTTACTCAGCGTGCATCACTTGTTGAGTTTAGCGTCTCTTCTGTTGACGCTTTCGGTGGTCGGTCACTACAATCTCACTGTAATCGCCGAGAGCGCCTGAGGAGGCAGTCTGATGAAACGGTCTAAATATTTCGTATCGGGTTTGGTCGTGTTGAGCATCGCTATGCTGAGTGGTTTGGCCCACGCCGAGGACGAAAAAGGCGACGGCTATGGTTACGAGTTTGACGATGATCCGCTAGCTGCCGGCGGCTTTGGCCCCAACGACGCAACCATTCGCGTTCGCCCGAAGGCGGCACGCACAACTCTCATTCGGCCGAGGACGTCTTTCGTTCCCGAAATGCTCAAGTCCGTCGAGAACCTCTAAGAAAACTCCAGTCGCATCCATCAAGCGATGCGCCCAGCCCAAGAGGGTCGAAACGGCCCGTCAGGAATCGAACGATATGGCTAAAGCGGTACTTACTTTCGCTGTTTACCGAGGAGACGAGCTCCTAGGTCGAGAGACTCTCGCTCACGACATCATCAAGGTAGGCAAAGATCCCAAGAGTCATCTTCAGGTGGACGACGAGGCGGCTTCCCGCATGCACGCTGTCATCGAGGTGGCCGGGCCGGACGACGTTACGTTGATCGACCTAGGAAATGATCCGGGCACCATCGTCAATGGCGAAAAGGTGAACAAGTGCAAGCTGAGCATCGGCGACAAGATCGAAGTCGGCGGCGTCCAGATAATGTTGGAGAAAGCCGAAGCCGAGGGGGTCGCCGCGCCGGCGCAAGAAGCGCCTGCTGAACCAGCCCCGCCGGCTTCCAACCCATTCGCGAAGGCCGGGGCTGCAGCAGCCAACCCCTTCGCGGACGCTAGCTCCGGCCAAGCCAACCCCTTCGCAGATGCCAGTCCTGGCGTGGGGAGCCTCGGCGCGAATCCCTTCGGTGCCGGTGCTGCCGTCGCGGCGCGCGACGCCGTCTACGATGTTCCGGACGATGCCGCTCCCGGGACCTATACCTACACCCTCGTAAAGAGTGGCCCGGACGTCAGCTTGGCTGAGGTGGAGACTGCGGATGCCGCCGTGGAGATCATGGTGCTTTGGGGCGTGAATGTGATTCACGTTTCGCATCTCAGCCCTCCGCGTAATTTCTACGTCGGTGAGGACAACGGCAAGGATCTGAAGTGCGATTTCCTCATGCCGCCTACGATTTTGGGGACGACTCGGATGCCGGTTGTGGTGGCAGATGTCGGTAGCCTCTCGGTTGTGATTCCGGCTGGCGCTAGCGGCCACATTGAATTGCCAGGGCAACCGCGCATGACCTTGGATGAAGCTCGACAGAAAGCACAGCCTTGCGCGGAGTTGAGCGGTGCTCATCAGATAGCGCTGCCATCGGGTGGCAAGGCTAGGATCGAACTCGGTGACATGGTGTTCATGGTTGGCGCGGTCAATGCCGGCAAGCCCGTGGCTCACGGAGTGGCATCGGGGATCGATTGGACGATTCTCGCTTACTTCGGAATGTCCATGTCGGCGGTGGGCGGGCTCATTCTCGCCATGGCGTACTTCACTCCTCCCTTGGGGCTGCTCGACGATGAAGGCTTCGATAAGGATCAGATGTATCTGATCCAGCAGTACCTCGACGCTCTTGCTGAAAAAGAAGAAGAGGAAGAAGAGCAGGAAGCTGATGACGACGCGGTCGACACTTCAGGTGGCACCGGTGACCAGCACAAAGACGAAGAAGGAGCCATGGGCAAGGAGGAGAGTAAAGATACCAATAAGCGGTATCAGAATACTTCTCGTGCAGAGGCACTCCGCGACGCGATGGAATTCGGCATCATCGGTTTGTTGAATACTGGTGCGGCGGGAGATCCCAATGCACCCGTAATCGATTGGGCTGACCCCGATCCCAACCTCGAAAGCTTCAACGGTAACATGTGGGGCGACGACGTCGGCGACGCATATGGCGGCGGCGGTCTGGGACTCTCCGGCATCGGCGAGGGTGGTGGTGGTCGTGGTGAAGGCATCGGTCTCGGTTCGA
>SPKZ01009459.1_pt1 | contig 34857 bp, 61 predicted proteins | sample 2456571 | NCBI WGS metagenome assembly SPKZ01 (sample SAMN11192286, study PRJNA482655) | marine metagenome | biome: ENVO:00000447; feature: ENVO:00000244|ENVO:00000211|ENVO:00000569|ENVO:00002023; material: ENVO:00002151; isolation source: ocean water from marine abyssalpelagic zone ...
ACTAAGCGCAAAGTATTTAAACCGCCAACAGTTGAAGAGGTTCGCGAGTATTGTGATTCACGATGCAATAACGTAGACGCTGAAAAATTCGTTGCTCATTATGAGACTGCAGGATGGAAGCGAGGAAACACCAGTATTAAAAACTGGAAGGCTTGCGTTCATACTTGGGAAGGCAAAGATAAACCTGCAGTTAAATCAAATGAAAGTTTAGAGGGGAATTGGTAATGCAAGACTTAGACAAGGCAAACTTTGAGGCGTTACTTCGCGGCATAGCTGACGTATTTAGCACCACTAAAATAATAAACGTTAATCGTCCTATGCTGCAGGTTTATTTTATGTCGCTAACTCAATACAGTTACGATCAAGTTGAATGGGCTATCGGTGAGCATTTAAAAGATCCTGTTGATGGCAAGTTCTTCCCTAAACCAGCAAATATAATTAAACATCTGCAGCAAACAGAAGTTAACGTTGAAGATAAAGCGATGCTGGCATGGGGTCAGATAATGCACGAACTACGTAAACATGGCGCTTATGGTCCTTTAGTATTAGACGATAAACAAGCTATTGCGGCACTTGCGGCGGTACATAGCTGGAAAGACTTCTGTGCAATGCCTGAAAAGGATTTAACGTGGGCTAAAAAGGAATTCATAGCCAACTATCGCACGTATGAAAATACGCCTTTAGAATTGCTGCCTAGCTCGTTACCTGGATTAGTGGAATTACATGAACATAAAAACGATGAAAAAGAGGCGTACGCAAAAATAACTGATGGCATTGATAGTTTTAGAGCCAAGCTTAAGCATAAACAATAAAGGGGAATACAATGGGTCACTATTACGAAAATGAGAAGGATTTAGGTACCAAAGATTATATTAGCTCTGATCTTGATGCTGATATGAAAAATAGCTGGGGTACTGATCCCGTAATATTTAATGCTATGAACAAAGAGTTTGGTTTTGGCTTAGATGCTGCCGCTAATGATCAGAACCATAAATGTTTTTTATACCTAACAAAAGAAGATGATGCTTTGTCTAGAAATTGGAGCGAGATCACTTGTAAGCCTGTTTGGATTAATCCGCCATACGGTAAAGGGTATATTAAAAAGTTTATGGATAAATGTATTCAAGAAAAAGAAAACGGCGTTACTTCTGTTTTATTGGTACCCGCAACTTTAGATGCTCAATGGTTGCCGATCTCTGATATTTCAGAGATCAGAATAGTTACCGGGGGAAGGTTAAGTTTTTATCATCCGATTACAGGCAAAAAGGTTAACGGCAATACAAAAGGTTCTATGTTTGTAATATTTAGACCTTCTAAAATGCCGTGTGTGATCAGAATGGTTGATAGAAATGAATTAATAGCTTTAGGTACCGAACAATAATGATCAGGTTTATAGTTTACACAAGCTTAATTATATTCTTATACGTTATCCTGCCGTTACCTGGTAGCGTTAAAGAGTCTAATTTATTGAGCGATGCAATGTTTTTACGAGGTGGCAAGGTAGCCGTTACATTCCCATGGAAAGGTGTTTTGATTAAATCTGATATTACACCGTCACTAAGGCTTGAAGTATTGGCCCATGAAGCTTGTCATATTGAGCAGATAAAAAAGATAGGTGGGTTTAAATATATTATTGAGTTTAATAAAAACCCTCTCGAATTTGAAAGGGAATGTTATTTAGTGTCGGATAATTTACTTTGATTCTTGTTTGCTGTTGGCGTAGTTCACACCAAAGCTAGCTGAAACAATTACACCGAATAGCGTAGTTATAGGTAAAAACAATTCTGTTACCTTTGTTGTTGCTACTGCTATTTGAGTGATATCGCCTAATCCGAAGCTTTCACAAATAAGCAATATAAGAGCCGTCACGATGTACAAAGTATAAAGGGCGGTAACTCTATTTGATAAGTCCCTGCGCATCTTGCCGTTAGGGTCTAGCGCTTTAATCATGACAACTTTAGCCTCCGCGCTTTCCAAGTCTGTTTCAATCCATTCCGAGGCGATGTTCTCAATTGATTTAATTACACCACCACCGCTAAATATACTTGTTAGCCAATTCATTATTAAACCCCTGTAAATCCGTTAGCCATACTGCCGCCTTCGCTGATATCTTCAGCTTCCTCATAGCCGTGTTGCTTTATTGCAACATTACCGCCTTCATCAAAATATTTCATTATCTAATCACCTTGTTTGTTTTATGTAAGTATACGCTAATTTAATTTAATTTAATTAATTGCATATTTATGCTTGTATAGTTGCAGAAGTTTGCTATTGTTAGTTTGTCGAAACAAATAAAGGGTTATGCAATGTTTTTATTACAGTTAAAGGATTATTTACAGGAATTACCAACAGGTACAGAAAGAAGTAAAGTTTTGCGTATCATTGAAATAGAAGAGCAAAAAATTAATAAAGGATCTAAATAATGAATGTAAATCAGTTAGAATTTGTGTGTACAAAGCTTGGTTTTACTGGTAATCGTAAAAAGGCAGTTGAATCAATTATTATTTATGGGGTTAGCGCGTACGCCTCTGAAATGGTTTATGAAGTACCAAAAGGAACAGCTAACAGAGATGCAATTAAATGCTCTGAAAAGTGGGGCGTGTTGTTGTCGGATGCTCAAAGTGTTAATGACTTACTTACTGGGGAATATAATGGAAAAGCCAGCAACGATAATTTACAGGCAACGTAAAGAAAACCTAGCACTGAGACAAGATAACGATAAGTTTTTAGACTTGCTTGATGAGAAAGACGAGCAGATAGAAACTTTATCAACCGAGCTAGCAATAGCTAAACATGAATTAACGAAAAGGAATATGCATTAATATGAAAAAACGTGATGGAGCAGATGAACAAGAAGGGCGCGAGCTATTTTGCTGGTTATGTTTGGCCGCGGCGATTGGTGTTACTGTTTTTGATTGGGTTGGTGGGTATATAGCATGAAAATTAAAAGCCTTTCAGAATTCCATGAACAAGCACCAAGAAATGCAACCCATGTTTTAAAAATGGGTGATAAATACAAGTACGCAAACTTTAATCATGGTGAATATGATTCTTGCGATAATGCGACTAGGGATGAAATGTTAATTAATCCAATGGCGGGAAATGATGATACGTTTTTTGTGATTAGTGATGATTTCTGGGCTGTACATATAGAATTAACACCTTATAGGTAGGAGAAGATAAATGAAACACATGAAGTTAATTTTTATAGATGGCGCAATGGTTGCGCTGATGTACTTTGGATTGATTAAGGGTAACGAATACGCAGTAAATTTATTTTGGCCTATATTCTGGGTTTTTGTTTTGATGTCATTTCTTGTTATGGGTTTATTTTTAAATGAAGATACGAAAAAGGAAGTGATAAAAAATAGAAAGCCGAATCCGATATGGAAAGAAAAGTATAGTTTTATATATGACCTGTTATTTTCATTGTCACTGGCTGCTCTTGGTTTTCATTGGTCTGGTGCAATATGGTTTTTAGTATCCGTTTGCGCTATGTCACTAATCAAAGCTGAAGATAAATTGATAAGAGAGCGAGATAATAATGGCTAAATACATTAAACACCAGTGGCAAGAATGCGTGATACTTTTATTTGGCTTGGTCATTATTATTTGCGGAGTATTAAACGCTATTCATAGTATTGCTAATCAATGAAAACAATTATAACTAATTTAAAAGGCGTAAACATGAAAGAATTAATTATCCATTGTTCGGCCACTCCGAACGGTCGACATCATAATGCTGAAGATATTCACCGTTGGCATCTAGAAAACGGCTGGGACGGCATTGGCTATCATTGGGTTATAACTCCAAAGGGAGAGTTGCAAGCTGGCCGCCCTGAGTACTGGAAAGGTTCACATGCTCGCGGTCATAATAATGCTATTGGTGTTTGTATGATTGGCACTGATGAGTTTAGCGATAAACAATGGGAAGTATTAAAGAATTTAGTTTTAAAGAAAAAGATTGAATACCCGTTATTAAAGGTGATTGGTCATAATGAAATTTCAACTAAAAAATGCCCTGGCTTTGATGTTCAATGGTGGCTAGTTAACGTTAAGCTTTAACATAACCAGCACAGAGATCCTAAAATCCCTGTGCTTTTTAGTTAGAACGTTGTTTTAATCCAGTTGTTTATATCATATGTCCTATAAGACTTAGAGTTACCAGCAGCTAAACTTTCAGGCGCGTTTAATCCTTGCCCTAAGTTATCACCAGAAAACGGGTAAATCTGAATTGACACCGCTGTAGAGTTGTTTACAGTTATTACTCTCGCGTTACCTGTTGCAGTTGGTAGTTTTACTCCGTCAAAAGAATTACCACCCGTTACAACATTCATAGCAGTACTTAGTAAAAATGCACCGGCTTGTGTTCCTGGTAGTGCTGTAATGCCCGTTTCAGAACTTACCTCGCCAAAGTCGGTAAAGTCAGCAGGGAAAGCGCTAGGGTCTAACTGTAAAAAGTTATTACTCTTATATGTGTTATTTCCGCTACCTGATGCTATTACGCCACCGCCAGACAATGAAAACAAACCAGTCGTTAAACCTTCGTTGTTAACTAAAGTGTTTCGCTCGATTCTAACCTCTGATGATGTTCCGCCAGTGAATGAAAATAAAACTCCAAACCCACCACCAGTAATCCCGCAATTATCAAAAGTATTACCGATAAAATCTAAGTTGCTAGACTTATAAATAGTTAAAGCGCTACCGTCAACCGTTCCGCAATGTCTAAAATAGTTATTGCTTACGTCTATTTGATCGCAATTTTCTTCAACAGCAATCCAGCCAATAGCGCCAGCATTTGCGCATCGTTCAAAGTGGTTGTATTCCATCACTACGCCGCGCATACCAAATAACCAGAAGCTTCTTTCTGTTGCATCGGTGATTGTATTGTTAAGTATCTTCACGTTAACAGGGGTTAGCACGTTTGTTACCATTGCATTCTGAACTTGTGAGAACCTAATCCCTGTGTTTACATCGTCCAAAACGTTATTTTCTACCGTTATATTCCTAACAGGTTGGCCTGTAAAATCCTCTGTTGCAATTGGCATAGTCATGCCGATAGCCGCAACATTGCCTTGAATATTACTACAAGTGTTATGCCCAATATAAATATCGTTTAACACGACATAGGTGTCTGCTGTATTAGGTTCGATATCTATGGCGCCTGGCATTGGTGGGCCTTCTTCTGTATCGAATCTGTCGTAAGCTGCTGGGGCGATATATGTAGGGCTACCATTACGAGTACAGTTAATAAACTTATTATCACGAATGGTCATGCCGTAAACGTCAGTGATTGATATAGCGTTACGGTTATTATTGTTAACACCGTCGAAAACACAATCCTTTACTTTTACGTTTATATTCTGTGCTGCTGCTGTAAAGTTACCTGAACGAATAACTAAAGCATCACCCTGCCACCCTGAAAACCAACATGTCTGTATATCTAAATCAGTCACACCTTGAGTCATGATTAAATGCTTGAACTCTTGAAAGCCATCAGCAACAACAGTTCCTAAAAAGTGTATCTGGTAACAAGTCAAAGCAAGTGCATTCAATGATGGGTCATAAGGGGCAACAGTGTCAGTATTAAACATTCTATAGCTTACACGTGTTGTAGTAGGGTTTGACGGGTCTGATAACCTTTGATCTCTTGACTCTCTACCGCACCCCATCATTATAGTATTTGATTTCATATCAATCTGATCGTGAATCCATAACCCGATAGGCAAGAAGTAAACACCACCAAGTAAGCCGGCTTGAGTTGCTGCCGCTTGCATTTCTGTTGTATTATCTGTATCAGAATCAACCGCGCCATAATGTGTAATGTCATGTATGCAGCCAACTATTTGAAGTTTTGCGTATCCGCCGCCAGTTAAATTTGGGCTACCTTGTGCCTCTGCTGTCGATCCTGTCGTTACTATGTATGCAGCTTTAATATCTTTTACAAATAATCTTTTTCCAGAGGGGAAGTTAATTACACTATCTATCATTAACTGTCTTGTATCAAAATAATAAGTTAAAAAAAGGTCTGATGATGTTATGTTTATGTTTTCTGTAATTTCAACCTTTTCTAGCTTTACCTCGTTCGCTGTCCCTTCACTTACTATAATATCGTAAATATCATCAGCAGCTTTAAAGGCATAGTTTCCATTTGAATCAGTTGTTAAAGGGTTGCCAGTAGCAACATCATCAACATCAAATATAGATGCCAATACTTGAGTGCTGTTTATTCTTACTGTTACTGGTACTCCGCTTGCTGCGTTTCCTGTTGTGTCATCGTCAAACTTTAAAACTGCCGTATTATGATATGCTTTCATTAGTGATCACCATTCCCGTTAATGTATCTTGCTGGTGTATCTCCGAAAAATACAACCGTTGCACCGTTATCTTTTACTCCGCTACCAGCTAAGCCGCCAATAGCATCATTATTTGCGCCAACATTACCCCAGCCTGAACCAGTTCCGTCAATTTGTCCGTTTACTCCTGCTATTCCTAGTACTGCGTCAGCTAATGCAATGCCAGTATCACCACCAGTTCCGGCATTTCTACCATCACCAGCATCTCCACCGTTTCCAGATGTAAATATACCGCCCGGCGTTGTATGGTCAAATCCAGCATCGCCACCACTAGGTGCACGAATAAAGCCATCTGCAACAGGGAAAGCTGTTGATGTAGTTGCACCACTAAAGTATATATCACTATCAACGCCTTGAGCATCATAAACAATACCGCCAGCAAAACCGTTTCCAGTTGGTTCAAATATTACAACAGGATTAGCGCCTACCTTTTCAATTCCTTCACCTTGCCCACCGTTGCCGCCGTTAGCTTGTCCATCAAAACCGTTAACCATGATAATAGTTAGCTTTGAGCCTGAAGCAAAAGCACCGGCCCTAATCGCTGTAGCACCTTGTGAGTAAGTGCCATCAAGTATAAAAGTTAAATCTACTGATGAACTAGGAGCGCCAGCAAGGATAAATAAATTAACACTACCAAGCGGAGAATCTAAAACTATTTCACTACCTGTATTAAATGCCGCTTCATAAGTCATAGTTGTAACGTTGTAAGTTCTACCAGTTTTTCCGTAGATAGGATTTATTTTTAATATTTGTGCTCTGATGTTGCCAGATGGTAAACCGTCAGCACCTTGATCAGCTGTAGTTTGTAAATCAACAACATCACCAGTTTCAAATGTTAAAAATCTTTCTTCTGTAGTAAATGTTCTGATAAATGGCGTAAATTTAAACCGGCTAACATATCTTTGTGTAAGTAAGTCAGCCGCATCTTTAGTTAATAAAAAGTTATTATCAAACTGCTTATCTTTATGCTTAGAAAATAAAGCATCGCTAATTAAAATATTATCTGCAAACTGACTACCTTTTTTATAACTTGGTATATCATCGTTACCGGCTAAATCTCTTTTGTCATAAATAACAAGTGCTCGCGATGCCCTAATTGATTCTTTAGGTGTTTTCTTTACCGTATAAGCGTTTACTTCTTTACCTTCGATAAGCGTTGCTGTTGATTGTTTCCATACTGATATAGCGGATAACTTAGCCTCGTTATCAGTAGCTGAGAACCACAAGTCCATCAAGTAGCCGGTAAGTATTCTATTAAGCACAGTATTAACATCTTCTGATTCACTGTGTAATGTGTTTATTTTATCTGCCGCGTGCCACTCTGCCACCTCTGCCGCCCATTCAGCAGCCGGTATTAATGATACATCGAAGTCGCTATCAACAAGTATTTTAGTTAATAAAGAATCAATTGTTTCATCATCCGACAAGTCACAAATAAATACTTCATCACCTGAACTGTGTGCACTCGCTTGTGTCTCTGTTAAAAACTCATTTGATACAGGAGCGAATAAACTAGAACCTCTTGTTGCTACCGTTAAAGATGCAGTTGGCAAAAGGTTATCTGTAACACTTGTTATTTCTAAAAACTCATCACCAACGCGAACCGCAAAAGCGCTTGAGTAATCAGTATCACCATCAACAGGTATATTAATCACAAAAGCGTCAACATCTAAACGTATAAAGCCGCCTGATGTTATTGGCCATGTTTTCTCGTTTAAGTTAGCTAATGATAAAACGTCCTTACATTCTAACGTCCATTTACCTGTTTTAACGTTTAACTTGAAAGCATTTGCTATGTAGTTTCTAGTCTGCGCGCCGTTAGCTAAATCAATACTTCCATCAGGTTGAACACGATACAGTTTTAATCTAACCGTTTTGTTTTCAAATATTTGACGAGCATTTAGTTTACCAAAGAAAGTACCTTGATCTTTAACCGCACTTGTTACGCCTGGAGCAGTTTCGTTTGGGTCTTGTTTGGTAAAGTCAGTAAAGGTTATGTTTAATGATCCCCTACCAGATAAGCCATCACCGGGATTTAATTCTGTTGCTGTTTCTTTAATGTCAGTGATACATCTAAAGATAGGTTCACCGTTAATGCTTGGCAATATAACCGGCGCGTTTTCATTAGTGAAGTAATAAGTTTTATATTCATTAGTCCATGTTTGATCGCAAGTTAAAGGTGTGCCAAAGCCATCAGATGAGCCAAGAGTACAAGCGCCAGTAATAACAGGCAAATCAATTTCAAACACTTCAAAATGTTTCTGTACTCGCATATTACGCGTAGCTTCAAAAGTTGACATTTATAGCAGCCCGTTAAATAAAGTAAATTTCAAAGTAATAACGTCAAGCGTCCTAGTCTTAGGATGAGATTTAACGCCCGGCATTGGATCATAACAAATGTATGTTGACTCAGGCTTTGATTTAAACTCTTTCATAAAGAAAGGTTGCTCATAAGCGAAGTCTAGAAATGTTTGCCATGTTCCCTCTGTAAAAATAGCCAACTCATTAGGCAATGACAAAGTAGCCTTTAACGCCATGCTTTTCTGAGTTGATGATATTGGTCCCACTTCTAATGTACTAACAGTTCTCTGTACAATGTGACGGTTTAACCAACTGCGTGCATATCCTGCTTGCTCACCTTTGACTATCGTCATAATCTCACCGGCAGCAATAAAGCTAACAGTCATTTGATAGTTGTTAGGAACCGTTACAAATTTAATGATCAGGTCTTGAAAAGCTTGAGCAGGAAAGGTAAACATTACATTATTGTTTCGCTGAATTACCACGCTATCAATTAGAGTTGTGTCGTTATAAAGTTCAATGGTTGCCTGTGTTGGAGTTGCCGCCGTATGCCCTGAAATAGCAACATAGCTAATATTAGTTTGCGCGCCATAACTTACAGAGAAATCAGCAACACTAGTTCCACAAGTATAATTTAAACTATGATCGGGATCTGAAATATTAGCCGCTACCTCACCTGTTCCGGGGTCGGTTATGGTTGGCACTTGGTTTAGCAATACGTTGCTAGTCGTTATTGATAAGCCATCAGTATCAGTTGCTAATGCTACGTTATTTATAATTGTCATAACTTAAAAGTACCTTGTGCAATGCCTTTGTTTAAAGCTTCAGCAATGGCGTTTATTATATCGTCACCCGTATCAGTAGCTAACACCAATTGACCTTGAGATGAGCCGCCCTCTGTAGCGCTAGTAACTTCTAATGATGATGTTTCACGTTCAAATGATGGCTGTTCTGTTGATGTTACCGAACCCCCTGCACCTTCTGAAACTGAGCCTCCGCCTTTAGTTGAACTTAACGCGTTTGCTAATTGAGCAGCTCCCATTGCAGCAGCAAGAGCAGCACGGCCAAAAGCAGTATATGGATCACCAGAAGATAATTGCATCATTACAGCAGCCGCAGTATCAGCGACAATTAAACCGGCTTTAATAGCTTTGTTATCTTCAAGGAATGCAGCGTTAACAACTGCCGCCGCTTTACTGTAATTACTAAAGTTTTTAAGGCGCTGATCTAAACTTGCCTTTTCTTCTTTAGTTGTATTTTTAATTAACTTTGTGCCGCCGGTAATCGTTATCTCCATAACTTTTGAGTTATCACCCATTAGTTTAGCGATAGCTTCTTGTGATAATTTAGTCCTTTCCGCTAAAGCTTCAGCAAAAAAATCAGTATCATTTAGGAAGTCATGAAGTGCTGCAGCGCCTAACTCAATGAGATTGCCCCAGCCTGTAGTTATAACGCCAAAGAAGTCATTTGATACTTGAGCTAAAGTTGCGATTGCCTCAGCAGTAGCAATTAGTTGATCACCATAGTCAGCAACAAACTGTCGACCTTCAGCGCTAAATACTTCGCCTAACTTACTAAAAGCTTCACCAACTTCTTTTATTTTATCAAGATCATTCTGGCTTAGTGTTACGTTTAATTCATTAAAGCTATTTTTAAGACGGTTTAACTCAGCGCCGCCATCTCTTAATAAAGGAATTAAATCAGTAGTATCACTAGCGACACCCTCAAGAGCGAACGACATTTGATTGCCTGATATTCCTGCCGCCTCCATTTGATTAGTCATTTCTTGTAAGACTTCAGGGCCAGACATGCTCTGAAATTCACGCGCCAAGATATTAGCCTCTGCGCTTGATAGTTTCATTACATCGATAAAATCAACGAAACCACCTCCGCCAGTAGCGATAAACTCACCTATTTTTTCGTTGGTATCTTTTGAAATGTCACCGAGTTTTTCCATTGATATACCAACAGTGTCAGCAGCAAAGGCTAATGCCTGCATCTCTTCGACTGTTGTATTTGCGCGGTTTGCCGCTATTTGAAGTTCTTTGCCGTATGCAGTAGTTGATTTAACTAATAAGGTTATTGCTGTTGCTGCTGCTGTAGCTGCAAGTAATGCAGATGTACCCATTTTAGCAAATGACTTGTCTGTCTTTTTTACTGTGCTATCAAGTTTATCAAGCTTTTTATCAGTTGCTTTTAGCTTTGCATCTAACTTTTGAGTTTTAGCATCAAGTAAAACTATTAATGATTCTGAAGCCATTTTTTTGACGCCCCGTTTTTAACTCTTTCATAATTAAGCATTACAGAAGTGTCAACACTATTGCTTTGCTTTTTAAGTAGCTTGTTAACTTCAACAAGATCTAACTTCCAAGATTCCGATGGCGAAATATGTAAATGATTTACGCATACTTCCCACCAGTGCCAATAATCAACCTTAAACGGCTCGAAGTCTTTTTTTAATCCGCCAAGGTATCCGGCTTTTTTCCATCTGAAAGCTCAGAAAAATAGTCGTTAATCTTCAAGCCAATATCAACCATAACTAAAGGCCATGGTTCTGATAAATCATCATCACGATCACTTGCTGTCCAACTCACCCTAAATGTAGCGTCTTCAAGCTCTGCAATTGATACACCGTCAGACTCTTCTTTTATAATCGAGTACAAAGCTTTACAAGCAACATCACGCGAATATAATTTACTTAGCTCGACTAATCGATTACCAGCGTTTAACTCTTGGCTACCGTGAAAACTACAAATGTATGTTAAGAATACAGTTTGCAAATCTAAACCCGTTTGCTCAAAGAACCTTTTACAAGATCCCTGAGATATTTTAAACGGGTATGTTTTATAACAGAGTTTAAACTCCATTAGGTGACAGCCGGAACATGAGTGATAACACCAGATGATAAAAAGGTAATACTTGTTGATACCTTGTCACCATGGGGTAATGCGTCACTCAAACCGTTTGGAACCATTGTTGCTGAAAATGACTCGTCAGTTGTCGCGCCTGATGTATAAGTGATCGTGTAAGTGTCTTGGGTTCCCGCAAGAGAATCAGCACGTACTTTTCGATACTGTGTGTCATCGTTATATACAATTGTTCCTGCGAATTGTAATTGCTTACCGGCTAACTCTGCATCCAACAGCGTTACATTATCAGCGTATGATTTATTACTGATATCGATAGGAGTACCGTTAAAGGTTAACGTGCCCTCCATTTGCCCCACTATTACACCAGTGCCGTTTTCTATCACTATATTAGTGCCGTTAATCTCATCACTCATGGTCTTCTACCTTGTTGAAAATGTTAAATAATTGATGCTCACGTCACGCTTAAACCATGACTCGTTTTCTGTACCGTTGTTTACTGTTGACTCTAAAATATCAACTGTTTGAGTATTATACACTGTCTGACTATTATATTGAAATGCAGATAAGATGGAGTCAATCGTTTGTAGTTGAACGTTATCATAATCATTGTTATTTAATGATGTGAATACGCTTACCTGAAATACTCCGCGCTGCTCGTCACTTGACGTTAAAGTCTTGCCCATCATCTCAGTAGTTGCCGGTATAAAGTATAAGGCTAACCATAAGCTTTTATTTTTTGGGTCGAAGTCTTTACCCTCGAAAGCAATATCACTATCAGTAATGTTAGGTATTGAAGCCGCTAACAGTTGAGTGATCAAAGCTTGTTTAGTATTAAAGTAACTCATAGTGACCTTATTTTATTTCGCATTGCTATTAATGTAGCCCTTACCCATCCGTTAGGCGCTTGTTTACTAAAGCCTCTAATAGATAATATTTCGTAACTCTTTGAAGCTTTAATATAAGAGCCTCGCTTTACTGGTGAAGGAAAACCACCGTATTCTAATATGTTAATAGCCGGAGCGTTATTAGTGAAAAATATCTTCTTGCCTAATATTACCGCCGGCATTTTACTTAGTTGCCTAATTGAGTTTGAACCAGTTTTACTTTTGCTTGTTGTAGTCGCATTTGATGGAATTCCAACTGTTAGCATCCAAGAGTTTCTATGTATGCCCTCATCTGCTGGCGTGCCTGCGATCATGTTACCTAGACCAGAAAGATAAACGCCTTTTAAATTAGTATTTACGCGAGCCTTTATACCCTCTTCTAATTGAAAGGTTACTTTTTCACGACCAAGCAATGGCATTATTTTAATCTCAGTTGTGGCATGTAAGCTAATACATCAGAAGTAGGCGCGATTATCTCAATGTTAACTACAAAGTAAGTTAATGATCCTTGTGTTATCTCATCGCCCTGTTTAACTATCGTCACGTTGTCACATATTAATTTACGATCACCGGCTAAAATATTTATATCAAAATGTTTAGCATCGTAATTAATAAAAATAGCGTTAGTTAATTCTATGCTAGTGCTCGTTGTTGTACCTGGAACTAATGGAGTGCCGGAAGTAGTTATCTTTTGAACAAGAAATACTTTGTCACTAGTAGGTGAACCAGTTTTTCGTTGTGCGCGCTTTAACCCTGCTTGAATTCGCTTTTGTATTTGTGATGCACTCATTATCCTAAGTACCCCATATTTTCACGAAACAATCCGCCACCAAGTAAACCGGCATTAGTGTAAGGCTTTAATACCTTTGATACTGCTGGCATTTGTGCGAGTGTCGGAGTGTTTGAACCTGTTTGGTAAGTCTCAGCATATGCGCCTTGTCCAACGCTAAACCCTGCTAAATCTGCCGTATCTTTAACCGCGTTAGTATCGACACCATCATTGATTGATAAACTAGCTAACATTTGAGCGTTTTTAAAGTCTTGAGGGATTGTCTCGCTATCGACTAATACATCATAAGCATAAACATTTGTACGAGGCATGCAGCCTGTTTGTGTTTGAGGTGTAACCCTCCAGCCTTGTAACTGCTGTTCATAGGTAAAGTTAATAAAGTCATAAGCATTAGCTAAATTAGCTTCTCTGTCCGGCTGTGTTGCTGGTACAGAATAACCTTTAAGTTTAGCAAAGGCTTTGTATTCAGCATCAGTTACCCACGAATTAGCATCAGCAACGATAGTTCCATCTTCAATAATTAACTGCGTACCTATAGCGACAACAATCTGATCACTATTTGATAACTCTCTTGATGTGATATCAGTACCGTTAACGCTTGTACCATCAAAATATGTAACAGTAGCAAATATTTTACCTACCTCTGCCGTAGCTGATAGGTTTAATGATAACTCTGTTGCACTGTCAACAAATACGATAGTCGGGTCTAATAATAGAGTATATAACTCAGCGCCAAACTGTACTTTGATATCCGTTGCTGATGTAAGATCTATTCCACCAAAGCCAAATACAACGCGATTATCTTTATTTGCAATTACTAAGTTTTGACTCATTGGTTTATGTCCTGTTGTTTAATGATTAGAGTATACCATTTATTGATGGTGAAAAAAAACCCACTAGAACGGAGAGTAACTAGTGGGAATATCGGGGCTATATTTTATTGTTATTATAAATCTCTACGCCTAAATGCTGATACATATAAATTAACCTGTCTATTTTGACCGTCATTGTGCGCTACTTTTAAGGTGTAGTTGGTGTTAGGTTTAAATATCACTGGATAACCTAAAGCAAAAGTTCTAGCTTGACCGCTGTTATTATCCCCAACAGTGTTAACCGTTGGGATTATCTGTGTGCCAATATCTGAAATAGTCGCATCAACAACAAGCCCAGTAATCACAGCTAAAAATGAAGAATTTCTATCATTATTGTAAGCTGTAACAGAGTCACCCCCAGTAAAAACAGTATCTTCATATAGGTTAAATGTTAAATCACCGCTGTTGCTGTTAACAATTGGTGAGTCCATTACTATTTGCTCACCTGCTGTCGATATGATCAACTCGAAACTAGTTCCGCTTGATAGTGTTTTGTTGACACCAACAAGAAATGTCCCTCCTGTGTAAGTTGCACCAATACCGCCAGTAGCGGCTCCGCCTTTTAATAATAGTTCGTTTCTAGTTGTCATGTTGCTATCTCTCATCAACAATAAGGAATGCGTCTATTTCTGCGGTAACATCATTAGATCCTGACGTATCAGTCACTTGTACTTTTACATAGTCGTTTTGATCTAGAGTTACCACCGCGAACAAGTTAAAAAAACCTACATTTCTAGAGCCTTGTAATTGATTTATAGTTCTTGTTTGTGTCTCTACGTCAGAGAATGAAGTTGCAGAAGAATCAAATTTAACTATTTTAATTGTTACTATGTCATTTTGATTACCCTCTAACACAACACTAGTTAAAACTTTATATTCCCTTGGGCTATTACCTAAGTGCCTTAATTGGCCGTTTGATGGGGAATCAAAGTGTTGTAATCCACTAGCTGTCCATGTACCGAGCAAATCAGTAAATACATTTTGAACAATAGTTGTTGTAACTTCAACGGTTACATTTGCTCGCCCACCTTCAAATGTATTAGTCAATCCGTTATTGCTTGTCCATGAGCTTTCTAGATCGCTTGCTGAAATGTTAGGTGTTAAGTTGCTATCGCCAGCATCAGCCACACCGTTTCTAGTTATAATGCATTGCTCTAACTGAAGTGTTGACGGATTAACAAAGTTAGCGGGTGCGAAATCAACAAAACTTGCTAATGCAGGCAGATCAATATTCTGATTACTTCTGAATCTAGAATTCATTACAAATGCAGTACCGGCCTTATATAAAGAAAATGCAGCGTTTGATAGTGTTCTAACTATTGATGTGTCAATAAAATAACCACCAACCCATGTACCGGCTAAGGTTAATTCTGGTGTACCACCAAATCTACCCGTCCCTGTTTCAAGCCCTTGCCGATAAGCATCTACAGTGCCAAGAGATACACAGTTATTAAAATTAACCCTGTCCACCTCGATTGCTTCAAATCCTGTATCACCAACTATGTCGTAAACTTCTGAACCAGCGCCTTGAATATCAATAAGGAAGTCTTTAAATAGTATGTTTCCAGAACCACCAACAGGCGACGTAAAAAGAGTATATGCAGCATCAGTACACTTTAAACCTGATGTATCAAAGTTATACCCTGTTATATAAATACCCCCTGATGGTACTTCTATGCTTAAGCCTGTGCCGGTAAAATCAATTATTCCATCGAGAAAATACTCTTTTGTACTATCTATAACGCCAAAGTCAGAGGCTTGAGTCACTCTAACTCTTCCGTTTAATTCGCCTGGGCCAGCTTGTGTCGCTGACAATATATCTTCTAATAATTCGTTTCTAATGCTCATTTGTCATTTCTCCAATGAGTGGGCGCATTAAAGCGCAAGTAGCCAATCGGCTAAAAGTTGATTTCTGTTTGTTGGGTCTGTAATTGTGCCGCCTACAGATAAGACTATATCGGCAAGTATTTCATTCATGGGGCGCATAGCAATCCCTCAATTAATTAAAACAGTGAGGGAGCTATAAAAACGAGGGAGTTTTTGAGGGAGGTATTAGGTCGGCTAGCTAGCCATGCGAGTCCCTCAACTCACTTATGTAGTATAACTTATTATTGCGTATAAAAAAGCACCCGTTTAAGAGTGCTTTTTATTTAGTCTGCTTTCTTGGTTTTCGGCTTGCGCTTGGGTTTATCTTCTTTTGGCTTAAATCTAATATCTAAGATTTTATCACCATTAGCTTTGTGTTTATCTTTTTCATCCTTACTAACTGGATGCTTAAGGTAAACGGTAGCCATTAGATATCACCGCGAGCAAGTGTGCCGGCTGTAAACTTAGGAAGATTTACGATATCCCAGTTTGAACCAGTAGCAAGAGCAGCATCATCAGGAGAAGATCCGCCGTTAGCAACATCCCAAGAATAACCCTTAAGTTTAACGTTAAAGGTATAGTCAGCTTGCCAAGTTGTTTCGATGCGCTTATTGCCGTTGTTAGTTTCCATGTTAGTGATTAAATCACTATTGTCAGAAACTTCTAAACCGCCAGCAACTAAACTTAGAACGATGTTTTGATCAGGAGTTGTCGCAAGGTCTAACAATGCCGGTGCATCAGTGATCACAACAGCTTTACCTAAGATATCAACAATCGTTACATTCTCAGCTTTGAACAACTCGTTAGAGTTAGCCAAGCCTTGAGCAACTAAATTGTGATAGGTTGTACCGTTCATTACATCACATACTAGCATCTGAGACATATCACCGAACTTAGCGTGTGAGCCGTTGATTGCTGTTTGCGAAATCTTAGCGGTTGTTACATCGTTAACCAAAGCTGCTTGGTTGTTGATTGCAGCAACAGCAGACAAGATACCAGTATTTAGCTGATCTTGTACCAATGCTTCAGCAAAGTAACGAGATATTGCAGCGATTGCGCTTGCTGGATCTTCTTGTAACCATGTCAACTGTGATGGCTCTAAAAGAACAGGGCCAAAACCACCGGCAACTTTAACGCCTACATTTTCAATTTGAATTAGTGTAGTTGCTGATTGTGAAGAGTTAGCAGCATTACGATCAACACGACGGCGTGCGCTTGCGAGATTTTGCCACATTGCAACCTTGGCATAATCACCCATGTTTCGCATTGATGTTAATTGAATTGCACCGCGAGAAGAACCCGCAATATTTGCAACCATTTGATCAACCATTTCAATAGTTGATGTTTGTATTTCGGTGTTATACACCTGCATATTACTTAAAGCCATGATAGTACCTTATTATTGAGTTTGAATTCCTTTAGCTCTAAGTCGTGCTGTAATGCTAGCCTTTCTATTAGCTTCAGGGTTGTTGTCTGCCAAAGTAGCACTACCACTACGGCTCTGTGTCGTACTAGCCCCGCTAGAATCAACACCTTTTAAAATTCGTTTAAACGAGTCTTGTTCGCCAGCCCAGCTTTTGAATTCATCCACGTTGTTTGCTACAACCTTCCCTTCATGTTCAAAGGTTGGTGTGTATTGTCCTTGGTCATTATACCCATCTTTTAGCATATTTGACAATTTATCTCTAGACATGAACTTATGGTCATCGTGAACCAAGTCCATAATCTTGCTTAATGAGTCTCCACGATCACGTGAAGTCAGCGCGTCTTTAGATGTTTTTGCTGCCGCTGTTAGCTCTGCTGTTGCTGTTGCCAACTCATCTTCGTAGTGTTTTTTAAGCCCTGCCATGTCACCATTAGCCTTTAACAACTCTTCTTTTGTTGTTGCTGCTAACAGTCTGGCCTCTTCGGCAACCAGTTCCGCCGCTGTTAATTTATCCTGCACACCAAGCTTTTCTTGTTTGATATTATCTCTATTGATAATTAAGTTGCTAACATCTGTATTGTGCGCTGATGTTAATGCTGTTATTTGCTCTTCTGATAAGCCTGGTATTGCTGCGTAATCTATAGTCATTTGCTTGTCCTCCAAGGACGGTTTTAAGACTCAGTCTCAGTTAGTTTTGTGCTCTTAAAATTCTGCCTAATTCGTTATTCTTAGCTTTTAACTGTTTAATAGTTAAAGGGTTAAACTGTTGATCAAGTGTTGCCTTTGCGAATTCACTTGAGTTATTCATCTTTCTAAATGCTTTGCCTAATGTTGGTCCTAGTATAGCATCTTGATCACTCGCTTTTAACTTCTTCATGTTGTTGTAATAAATCGAATCACTATCAACCGGTTTAGGGTCGCGCTTGCCATCGACTGCAAATGATGAGGCTTTGTCTGTTTCTGATGTATCGAGTTTAAACCTATCATCTACTTCAAATGTTAAAGCGCTTCTGCAATTAGGATGCAAAGGAGGCGTAACACTATTTAACTTAGGAGAATTAGCAGGCCATACAGTTTGGTCTAATGCTCTGCACCTGGTAGATGTTCGGGAATCATTAACCGCTAAGAATCGATATCCTTTTAAGATATCATCGTTTTCATCAACAAAAGCTATTCTTGCTGTGTTTGCGTAATGATTTGTGCCGGTAACTGCTAAACTCTTTGCTGACCGTCTAGCTCTATCCAATACGCTTTTAGTTGTGCCGGACTTAGATAAATCCATTTGCGCTGTGATGGCGTTAGTTATTTCAGGGATTGTCGAACCTTCTAAAAAGCCAGCCTGAACGATGCCGTCAATTTCATTCGTCCACTTCTGCCAATAATTTGACATCATAGAAGAGTAAGCAGTAAAACTATTTGAACCAAGTTTAATAGGAGTGATAGTGGCAATGCTATTAACAGAAGCCGCACTAGGAATTGTCGCATTAAAATCTTTATTGTCTACTACCCCGTTTAAAGTGGTTGCTGCAAACTCTGCCTCGAATGCACCTAAAGCTCTATTTTCAACTTTAAGCTGTGAAGTATAAGCCTGTAAGTGTTTACGTGTTGCTTCGTTTATTTGGTCTTGTATCAATATTTGTAGCGCTGGTGTTACTCTGCGCTTTCGGTATTTATTAAGGATAGCAACAACATCATTTTCAATTTCTATTAAAAAAGGCGTTACTTTGAATCCCTCAGTGGCCCCGAGTCTTTGTAAAAAGATCGTGTGTTGAGAATATATAGTCGTTAGTTTCTCAACTGGCATTAGTCGCTAGCCTTTGCCGCTAACTTTTCTAGAGCGTCATCTAATTGCGCCTGTAACGCTGCCATTTCTTCAGGGCCACCGCCGGTTAATAATTGCTGGTCGTTTAAAGCTTCTGCTATTTCATCATCATTTAATGCGGTTAATTCCGCCTTGCGTGCTGTTTCGTTTAACGTGATAGCCGGTAAAATATTACCTTGAACTAATGCCATGTGAGCGTTGATCATCTCAGGCGTTAAATCATCAGTGATAAAATCAGAGTTAAGTTTATATGTTGATGTGCTTTCTTCACCTAAGAATTGAGCGGTCCAAGTAAATAATTGCTTGAATCCGTCAGTGATATTAAACGAGATACGCTTTAATGCTGACATAGAAGCGTTTGCATCGATACGTTTAGCGCCTAAAGTTTCATTGGCGTTATTATCAGTGACTAATTGAGCGCCACTCATTACCATTCTATCTTCATCACGAAGCATTTCAGCAGGGATAGCCCCGGTTGCTTCAATCTGAATAACATTGACTGAGCCAGCCGCATCTAACATGTTCATACCGCGGGCGCCAACGTCTAAACCGTTAGGGTTCATCTCGTCAAATTCATCTTTAGTCATGTCTGTTGAGACAACTGTCATTCCTTGACCATGAAAATGTAAGTTATCACGGTTATCACAATCTAAAACAAAGTGGCCTAGGTTTTCATTGGCTAAGTCATACAAAGGTAATTTAGAGTATTCAGCGCTATTGTCATCAGCTCCGAAGAATTGAAAAGGTATTTCTTTTAATGTTTCACCATTAGCAATAGGCACAACGTCGGAGATCATTTCGTCTTTATCATTCCATAACTGGTTATGATAAACGCCACCCTTCAAAACTAACCGGCGAATAAATGTTTTATCTTCCCATTCAAATTCGCTTTTCTGCTCGCTGTGTATTTCTACTAAACGAATCTCATCAACCGAACTTGATTTACCGTTTGTTCTAGGTGTTAATATTTGCTCGGCTTTGTACTTAATCCACTTAGGCGTAAATTCACCGCTTTCATTTTGTGCGCGTGTTAATTGAACTCTTTCGCCGCTTTCATTCATTGGTGCCGCTGGCATATCAACTAAAATTCCGTAACGAGCAACAGCGATAACTTCATCAACTGTTTTTTGTGCTACTTCACGTAAACCACAACCTGTGCCGTCAGCGTTATCAATTAAATACTCTAACTTAGGTTGCATTTCTGACTCAGGCTCTTTGCTCCAAATCATACCGCCAAGAGTTTCAAACGTTCTACCAGTAGCAGGGAACCAACGACCACGCGACCAATAAGAAGCAACACGTAAAGAGTTTTGTTGATTACAACGTTGTGCTTGCTGGCTAGCTTCTGGACTCATGCCGCTAAATGTAGGAAAGGTTTTGTACTGTGGCCCTGGTAAGCAACTGATTATTTTTAATACTTCATATTTACCAGCAATGGCCGCGCGTGTTTGTTGGCGTAGCTCTTCTTGCTCTAAATAAGCTTCATCTGTTTTGTGTAGTGACATTATCAAAGCCTTATGTGATTTTGTTTATTATATCACTATTAGATAAATAATTTAAACTTAGTGTTTGACTGGTCTAAACTATTGAACTACGATATATAAATAACTTAACTACGCGAGACAGTATGAACGAAGCAACGAGGCAATTAAGAAAGAAGGGGTACACTGTTAATGAGTTCTTATTAGTTATAAATAGAAAGCTCACTTGGTGGAATACTCACAAACACATAAGCGCTAAGGATAATATATTCTTGATGCTATCAATTAAAGGTTTGGAGGAAAAGTAATGAAGCCTAAAATCAGAGTGTACAGTATTGAATATTATAAATATTTGATTGATGGCTGTAATAGTATTGGTGGTATGATCTTCTATCATATGGAAATTGAAATGATAAAATTTAACCAGAAAAATAAGGAAATAAATAATGACTGATCAAATGATGATTAACGTATTTCAAATATTTATGGTATGCCTATTCGTGTTTGTACTTATACGCGAGATAGTGTGCTGGTACTGGAAGATTAATAAAAACATTATGTTGCAAGAAAAGATACTTGCTGAACTGGTTAAGATGAATAGAGTAGATCATTAATCAATATTCAAACGCCCGCGCTTACCTTTAGCGTGATATTTCTCAGTAGCATATCTAAGGCTATCAATAAAATGGTTGAAATCATCGACTGGTTTATTGGTAGTCTTATTTGTTTTCTTATCTATGGCCCAAGAGTAATTATCAAACTCTGTCATAAATTCTACTAGGTGAGCATTTAATATAATCTCATAGTCTAATAGGAAATCTATACCTGAGTTGATAGAGTCTTTTCCCTTCTGTGCGCCTTGAACCCTCACACCTTTAGCCTTGATAGCATCTATTGACTTAGGCTCTGAGCTATCCGCTATAGTCATGTGCCTATGTAGTTTAAGCTCTTTTATCTTTGCCGACAGTGCGTTGTTAGACATTCCCTTTTCATAGAACCCATCATATATATAAATCTTTTTATTCTGTGTATCAATATACGTTTGATTGAATGCGCTGGGGTCGTTTGTATAACCGAAATCTAATCCTTGAACACAATCCAAACCTTTTATTTCATCTTCGCGGATAAGCCTCTGTGTTACGTTTTGGAATATCAACCCTTTAGCGGTTCCCCAGTTACCCAGGCAATAAATATTATAAAACCTTGGATTAGTAAATCGTTTGTTTTCTAACACTGTTCGATATTCTTTATCTATGAACGCATTATCTAAATAAGTTGTTTTTAACCTAAACGGCTTATAATCTTCAGTATCAAAGAATACTTTCTTAATCCAGTGCTGTTCACTGATAGGGTTAAACGTTAGCGTGATTTGTTTCAATACACCTTGGTCGCCCCTGAGCCTTAAATCTAACTGCTCAAAATCTTCTTGTAATAGTTCGGTTGCTTCTTCTATCCAAATAGATGTAATGCCCTCGATAGACTTTAATTTCTCAACATCATCAAGGCCACTAAATATTATTTGTGACCCAGTAGGTACGTAAATTATAGTTTTATCAGTGAGGTTTATATTAAATTCTTTAGTTAGCCCCCATTGAGATATTAAATTCTTCATCAATGCGAAAACAGAACGTTTAATGGTCCTATCCACTTTGCGAACTATAAGGTAGTTATGCTTTTCTTTGAGTATTCTTTGAAGTACTTTACGCGCTACTTTATGACTTTTACCAGAACCCGCACCACCATATAATATTTCGTATCGTGATTTATCTACGAAGTAAGGAATAAACGCCGGAGATGTTCTGTTCATGTACCCACGTATTTCAGCGAGGTTTACCATTCATGTTCGCCGGTATCTATGATGTGTTTATTTTCTGTTTGAGTTGGTGCGTTATCGCCTTGCATTAGGTTATGTTCTTTTATTGCGGATATTGCAGCAGCGGCATTTAAAGCGCCTTTTTCTTTATCGTCTATCGAACATCTGTCTATAAGCTTTTCTAGCTTTTTAAGCTTGTCTGCCTTAGTCCAAACGTATGTTTCATCTGATTTCTTTTGATGCTCTTGAATGGATGTCTTAATAACAGGTTTTAACAAGTTCTCGCTACCTACCTGTTGGGCTGTCTTTTCACTGTAACCTGCAGTGATAGCCGCTTGTGTGGCATTTCCGCCATTAAGTAAATAAGCCTTGACGAATGAATCTTGCTTTTGTGTTAACTTGCTCATCTCAACCCCCAAGGTTTAAATGTTATCTCTCAGAGATAGTGCGGTTTTTACACCGCGTTTATATTAACTGGTTGTAATAGTACCTGAGCCTGAAGCGTTAACAGTAAAGTTTAAACCTAATGTTGTATCTGCCGGAGTTGTTCCACCATCAGTTGTTAGGTCAATAAACTTAAATACATGCTTACTAGCGTGAGTATCATTATATACTGCGATTGTTTTGCCGGTTGTTGGGTTTGAGCCATCAGCAGCGAAACTAAAGTCCGCATAATCTAATGTGCTTACCGCGCCTGATTTAGTCCAAGTCTTTGAAGCTAATGTTGTATCTTGAACATACAGTCCTGCACTTGCTACCTTAGTATAATTTGCAATACCTACTGCTGCAGCTGTTGCGTCAATTACTGAGTAGCTATCGGTTAGTATTACCCATTTAAAAACATCTGTTGAGTTATTATAAGCGCCTAGACCTGCTTGGAAATCGTATTCGCTTGTTTTCTTTGAATCTGACAAAGCCATTATAAGCCCCTATTTAAAATTAACTGTTATTTTATCTTCTTCGTATTTTACACTAATACCGCTATCTTTAAAACTAGCCGTTACATTGCCTATAGTTTGTACCACTCCAAACGATATAAACGGATTTATTGATACCGATAAACTGTCTATTGCTTGCGGTAAAACGTTTATTATTGATTTGAACTCAATTACCGGGTTATTACTTACTGATAAACTATCAATACTTGATGGTGCAATATTTAACGGGTTGTTAAAAACTATAGTAGGGTTGTTTGATAATGATGCTGAATCAATAGCCTGTGGTGTTATATTTAATACTGCGCTAAACGATACAATAGGATCATTAGATACTGATGCGCTGTCTATCGTTGCCGGTGATATATTTACAACACTGTTAAACTGTATTGATGGATTATTGGCAATAGATAAAGAGTTAATAGCATTAGGTGTTAGGTTTAACACTGAATTAAATGCAATTACAGGGTTATTCGATACGCTTGCACTGTTTATTGTATTGGGTGTTATTGATATACCACCACCACCAACTAAAACCCACTGACTATTGTCACCGGGGAAATTCATTAAAACGCCGTTTTCATTATTAGCTGTTGACTCATCGAGAATCAACCCAGTGCCGCCTGAATTTGTTGGCGTGAATATCAATGTGTTTGCTGATGTTACACTATCTATTATTGATGTATTGTCTTTTAATAGTGCATGTCCGAATGTTGTCGAGCCTGTCGCGCTAAACATTCTGTAACCGTCAAGCAATGGGATCCATGTTGCGCCACCTGAAGGATTTACTGTGTATTCAGGCGTCCCATTAATAAAAAATTCAGCAGTATTTGTTGATGATGTATATCTTACCTCTAACACTAAATCGGTATTTATTGGTATCTGAGTACTGCCTTCTCCTGGGGTACTTGCATTTGATATTATTTTGGCAACAGCACCACCAGCCATTCCCCTTACTGCTACGCCTAGATAATCATTCCCTGATTTATCGTAAATAGCCAATAAATTATAAAATACAGTGTTTGCTGGGTTTGAACTTATTTGCCCTTCATACTTTAATATAAAGTCACCCGACATCGTAGTTACTAAATCACCGTCTACGTGATCATTAACTCCGTCTGACTGTAAAGCCCACGCCATTTTACACCTCGTACCATATTGATTTAGGGTCTTTCTTTTCTGATAACATATCTTGCTTTGTATATTCTATAGATGATTCTAATAATTGATTTACAACTTCTTCTTTATTTTCAGACCACTGAAGCCATGAATCAAGGACTTTACTAGGTTGAACTAGCTCCCCTTTGGTATTATAACCATCAATAAGCATTCTAGAATTATCGTTAGAAAAAAGCCCTTTAGAAAAAGTAGGAACATTGTCCTTTGTGCTTTGTGGGATTAAATTCATATCTAAAGATAAAAATGTATGTGCCATTACTTACCCTTGTTGTCTTTCTTTGATAGCTTTGACTATTTCAGCCATTGCATCAGCTTGTTTAGAGGAATTATCAACTGTTGTTTTTGTCATGTAACCACCACCAAGAACCGCGATTACCATAAATGTGATAAATGCTTTTTTAATATGCTTGTATTCTTCGGCTTGAATTGAGTTTGTGATCACCTTTTCAGTTACGTCTTTAAGTTCTTTTTTTAACGATATAACTTCTGCGTCACTTCTGGACTGTTTTTCTGATAGGTGGTTTATTTCTACGTGAACTGTATTTAGATTTGATACGGTATCAGCAAGCTTTTCAACAGTGGCCCCTAACTTATTTAAATTTTTCTCTACTGATGAGGTTAGGCTGTTTATCTTTTCGTCTAGTGTTGTTATTGATGGCTCTTTCATGCTTATCTGCCGAGGTTATATGTCGAATTATTAGCAATAATAACATTAATCCACCTATACCTACAAATAGTCCAGTTATAAAGATAAATAGTCCCATTTCGTCCCACCGTTAATAAAGCTATTAGCTCTACTGATTTATATATGTTTTTCCAACTAAGGCCATCACCTCGCCTCATATCTAACAGTAAATAATACAACTCGGTATTAACAAATAAAAAGTTAAACCATGACGTGATTACCATGCAAAAACAGATAGCTGAAATAAGATAGACGTTTAAATTGTTTTTTAATCTTAATTCTAATTCTATGTAATGATAACAAATAACGGCAAAAATAAAATATATCAATGACATTGATACGCATTTTAACTCGTAACTAATGTCTAATTCATTTAAATAAGGTAAGCCAGCCCCTATGGACCAGCTTATAAATAAAACCTTAAAAAGATTCATAGTGTAAAGAATTAACTTGGTGGTAATGTTGGGGGCGGATGTCCTGGTGGCACTGGTGGATCGTTGTCGCCGCCGACTGACTCTTTATTCTTAAGCATGTTACTTCCTTACTTTGTTGGTTAAGTTGTATTATAGCAAATCTTTTATATTTTGTTTATATAGCAGTTCAATCTCTTTTAATTCTGAGCAAGTGTACTTCTTTGGTTCGTGTGGCCCTTCTAGCCAATCTAGTTTTTCTATACCAATTTTCTTTATTAAATTAATGCGATAATCAGCGATGTTACCAGAAAGATGGTTATTACAAGGAGCGCATTGTTTATTGTTGTTGAGTTCTTCAAACCTAAGCTCAGGGTGCGCACCAACGCTTCTATAGTGACCAGCATGGTATTGACCAGTATGAAAGCGCTGACAACTAATACAGGGACTATCATTATCCCGAAGCCTAATATAGGCATTAAAAGCTTGTTGTGCCATCTTTGCGCGGTGTGCTTTATCATTATCCTTAAATTCCTTTTTCTTTGCTGTGTGTTTTTTGTCGGCCTTGCCCTCTCTATCCATCTTTGCCCATTCAGCCAAACAAGCAGGATTCAAACAAGCTTTTTGTAAAAAGTATTTAGCTTCAAACTTAACCTTGCACACCTTACACTTTGGCATTGCACCACCTCTTTATCCGTCTATTTGATTCAACTAGTAACCTGTAAAGCTTTCCACAATACATTTTATAATACTTACCGTTGATTTTATTTACTGTGTCTAATCGCTTTAACTCCTTATCACACCCACAAGCGCAAGGTCGATTGTTTTTATATAACTTAGTTAGCATGGCTTTACTCCTTTGGTGGTTCAGGTAGTGGCATCCAGTGAGTAACTTTATCGTTATTATCAGGATGAAATACCTTTTCCCATTCGTTATAGCAAACGTTCCATTGATAACTAGATTCACCAAGGTCATTTGCTTCTTTGACGTAACACCAGTAACGACCAGTATCTTTTGGTAATTTATCTTTTACGCTTATCCATTCCATTATCTTGCCCCTTTAATTTTATATTTCAACAGCGCAGATCGTAAAGGCTCTTTTTGTTGAAAAGCTATTTCTGATATTTCTTTATATTTAAAATTTCTGTAAGCCTTTCCTGCCTCTTTAGCTGTCTTGTACAATCCAAGCCTGACAGTCTTTCCTTTTGAACTACATGTAGCTTGATATACCTTATGAAGTTTATTGAACGTCACGCCAATAGGAAGTGCGCATTCACTCTTATTCATATTTATTAGTAAATTATTTATTTCGCATGAAACAAACAAACAAGTACTTGGTGAATATATTTTATTTCCCTGAATTAGCAAATCCTTATCCAAATGTTTATCTTTCCAATCTTGCTTTTGCATCCAACTTTTAAAGTTTGAGAATGTAAGCCATTCGTCGCAAACAGTGCAGTCTTTATATGATGGTTTTTTTAAAAAATACCCATTAGAGTAGCACCTACTTAGCGCCCCACTCCACCTACTATAATAAGGATCAATAATTACTTTTCCATTAACTATACTGCGCATAGGCATGGTTGCATCGTTAATACCAACCCCGTAAACCAGCTTCTTTACTCTAATCATTAGCAGCCTCTTGTTTGTTTAGTAGTTAAATTAACCCTTTGTTTAACTTTTTTAATCTTGAGCTGTACGACTTAACAGCCCTTTCTGAATACTTTCTATCTTCAAAATCTAAAGAGTAATTTGTCATTCTTTCTTCGTGCCTTTTAATCTCTTTAGTAAACCAGCGAATTAATGTTGAATCACTCATTACATTACCCTTATTATTTAATTGTTAACCATAGGTATCATATGACCGTTACTGCAAGGATGAGAGCCTTACTAGTAATCTTATATTCAATAATAAATAACATTCATCAGGCAACTGTTCAAATCCTTATTGGTAGTCCACACCATACACCTTGCAGAAAGCCTGTTTATTCGCGGTCATTTTCGTCATCATTTATTAAGTATTCAATAATGCTAATTTAAAGTTTTAGCTAAACTATAGGGATTTTTACAAGACACCAATTAACTTGGCAGTAAATCTGTATAGTGAAATGAGCTATCGACTCTAGAAATCATACCAGCTTTCCTGCTCTTGCAGATGCTTTGTTAACTCACTTCACTATACAGACTAGAAGATGTTTGAAAGGAATGGTGCTCCGCAGGGTGCTGTTCCGACGCTGCTTAAACTAATAAGACTTCTACGCTATCTGGGTAGCAGGGAGCACACAAAAAAGGGTACTTAGATCATGTAACCTCTGTTAGAAAGAGGGGTGAAATCTGAAAGGAAAAACCCACCAGAAGCCACATGTCTAAATACCCTACTTTCAAATTTCTTTCAAAACAGCTTTCTACACTGCACAGTAATTATATTATCTTACTGCCTACTTTTCAATCTTTAATCAAAATTTAAAGTGTTCCAAAACTCAGGGCGGCCAGCGGAAACGATATCAAATTCTTTCTCTCCTAAACACTTTTCCATTGATTGTAATTTGTTTATTGATGCCTCAGCTTTAGCTAGTGCGAACTCAGCGTGCCATATTTGAGACTGCTTTCTTTTTTTATATGAATGCAAAGCCTCTTTTCTTGTTGGGTAGCAGTATCGCCTTAAAGAGTCTTTAGATACTCGCCTTTCTCGCTTATTATTTACCCATGTTTTATTTTGCCACTCATCAACAACGAAATAAAAGCACCGTGTTTCTCTTACTGGGTAAAACTTAGTAACCCTTATATCTAGACCTTCCTCGGTAACGTGATCATTATATCTGTAATGTACTGGCATTCCTTTATTTAACTCACTCATTAGATATTTCCTTTTTTCTGGTTACTGTTAATTATCTTGTTTATCGATTAGTTGCTGGTATTCACAATCATCAGGTATCGTTATTAAATACCCTCTATCCATGCAATACCGTTCAATTTTGTTTAAATAAAAGTGCATCTCGCCCAAGTCTAATTTCTTTGTTGATTTAATCGATATGTGTTCGTTGATTACTTTTTCAGGGCAATAATACTTTTTAAATATTTCGTGCCATATCTCGGGGTCATTACTTACACTTTGTTGTTTGGCTATTTCCCCTAACCATTTCCAATACATTTTATTTTGCTTGTTGCTTCTGCTTTCACGCCAGCCAACAATTGTCACCCGGTAAGCTTTAGTTAAATCTAACTTCCATAATTCAGCTATGAATAGTCCGATAGAGTTAGCGGTAAGCTTAAAGTTTTTCACGCGACCATGGCCCTAGGATTAGCTTTAACATACCAAGCTCTTAACGTTGATATTGCAACACCCGTTTTAGTGCTCGTTACTGCAAAGTTTAACTTGCTTGATTTAAGGTCGCTTAACGTTTTGTTTCTAAACTTCTGATCGTACTTCATGCCGTTATTGCCAGGTATTACGCTAGTTGATCGATACCCTTCTTTTTTATTTAATTCGAAGTCATTTAATAAGCTTGTTAAAATCATAAAATAATACTCAATATTAGTTTTGTTAGTTGTGTGTTAGTCGTTGCTGCTGCAAGAATCCATGAGCCGATTAAACAATATACGTGAAACTCTGTTTTATCGGTCATGGTTGCTCCTTGGTTATTTATCCGTGTAATTCTGCTCTAACAAATGGAATGCCAGATTGTACTTTGACAAAATTATCAACTTCACCAATTTTAGCTTTATTAAAATAAACTGGCACTTTACCGAAGTAATCACCTATTTTATTTTTAGTTGCTAAGCTTGCTTTAACCATAGCGTTGCCGCCTTTTAATAATTTACGTTGCTTTTTAGTTGTTTTCATCTTTCTTTACCTTTATTTAGTCGGGTGCCAGTCCCTTGGCGTTGATTGTTATTAACCTTGATTGTTATTTCTGAAGCCTGGGTTCTGATTATAGCCGCCCTGTTGTTGGCTTTGGTTATTCGGTTGCTGCTGGTTATTCGGCTGTTGATATCCGCCTTGGTTATTCTGTTGCTGTTGCCCTTGGTTGTTGTTCTGAGCTTGGTTATCGTCATCAAAGATAGAAACCATTAACATGTCCCGTTGTTGCCCACCTGTTTTAGCTGCTAAAGCATTCTGCTTAATCAATACGCCAGCTAATGATACACAAGGGTCCAATAGCATATACTCGCCATTATCATTGCTAAGCATCACACCTAATTTAGTGTACTCACCTTTAGTTTCATTGGTTTGCTTGTCAGTATATGAACCTGTCTTTGCTACAATACGTTTTGCCATTTCTTTATTCTCCAGTTAATTGTTGGTTGTTTTCTAAAGGAATCGGTTGTACTTGAAAGTGTTGCTTTACGCCTCTTCTTATTGATAATGATATTGTTGCAACGCTCGGTATGTGAGACATAGCATTGACGCGAATACCGCCTATGTTCTTTTGTTTGCCGAAACTTACTGATTGATCAACGTATAAGTTCATCCATTTATCGGTCCACTGACTGCCATCAATACCCCATAGTTTAATCAGTATTCGCCTAACAGTTAAACAAGGCTTAAACGGCTTACCTTCGCAACCGTAATAATATATGTGTACTGGCTGTTGTGGGTCCTTCATAAGATTAACGCCTTCAACCTGTACCATTTTATCGCCTGAGATAAAGTCATCAGCATTCAATTGGTCGGACTTTGCTTTTATTGTTCCAGATAAATCAAGCATTGTTATCACCTTCAAAAGTTACTTCAATATCATCTTCAATAACAAAGTCATTATCACGACCAACAAAGTTAAATGTTTCTGTATGAATCCAATCGTTACCGCTTTTGCATCGACTAAACTCAGATATATTACCTCTGTGTCTATCCCAAAAACCTAAGTCGATTAGTTCCTGCCTTGATATTTGAAATACTGCTACCGGGTAACGGCCTAATTCAACACTGTTTTGTATGACAAGAAATATAAAGAAATCAATCTCGGTGTTATAGTGCTGCTCTAAAACGTCCATATAGAAGCTAGCACCATGCCCATAGTTAAACTTATATAATGGGTTTATCCATTCTTTATCACTGCGCCAATCGTCGATGCTAGCCGTTGTTTTAACGTCAATAACTACGTTAGCGGATTGCACAGCGTCTTTATCAGGTCGGCATTTTAAATTTACGCCAGTTTCTTTATCTTTAACAAATACCGATGATTCACAATCACCTTTAAGGTCAAGCAATGACTTAGCTGATGGGTGACAGAATACAGACTTGGCCATCAAGTTAACTTGGTCATATTCATCTTTAGTTAATACAACCTTGTTTACATTTTCTTTTTGCTCTGCTTCAAAACCTTTAGCTGTTCGCCCTTTGAATTCAGAAACCACAATATGGTCCTTGTATTTTTCAGGCTCTAAAATGGCACAATGTAAAGCGGGCCCTATATCAGTTGTTTTTGATTTAGCCCCGTTTCTTGGTGCACTCTTGGACCATACGAAATCACCTGGATTCTTTTCAATCATTTGTGCGTCACTATTTGCTAGGCCATCAGCGGCCCTATAGATAGCGTCATTTAAAAAATGCTTTCCTTTGTAATTACTCACTACCTTCTCCCTTTTCGTTTATTAAATCTAAATGAGTATGTATAGCGCCAACCAATTGAGCGAAGTCAGTATAGTTATACGCTTTAATTTCACGAAGAAGCATTTCAAGCTGGGCTTTTCTGCCGCCGTTAAATACTGAAGTGTAATCATTTAATGCTTTATCGAATTTCATACTCATTCCTTATTAAATTAGTTCTACTTTTCCTTAGCATTTTGACTGAAGCGGTATGAACGGGGAAAAGTAGTAAACTGCTTAACCGCTTGATGGGATAAACAATAGCACCTATAAAAATGAATGCAAGTATTAATTTGCATTCTGTGCCAAAAACTATTATATTTGTACTCAGTTAAACGACTTAATCATAATACGAGGTATAAAATGGAATACGGAAAAGAACTACAAAAGGCAATGGTTGATAAAGGTATTAGTGGAGCCAAGGCGCTTAGCGATAAAACTGGCGTTAGTTATGGTATTACTCTTCGCTTACTATCTAGTGATAAAAGCGTACGTTTAAATGACCTTAAAATAACAGCTGACTATTTACGCGTTGAAATTAAATTTGTAATTAAAGGTGATGAATCATGAATGAATCAAACAGAGTAAACCTATTCACCGGCAAACTAATTAAAACTATTGAAATTAGTGATGCTGGTTTAAAAAGAATAGCTGCAGCATTGCGCGAACTTCCACCTTTAGAGTGTGAAGCTGAAAACAGTGAAATACTCGATAACTGTATGGATATTATCAACCAGGAAAGAAAGCCAACTAAGAATAAGTCCGGCAGTAATGCTATTGCTTGTGGTGATGTTAGAAATAAGCGTGATGATATGGAGTTAGAAAAGCTTTACCGGGTTAATGGTGTTAGTGACTTAATGGAGTTTGCAAAGACGTTATGATTGAATGGTTTACTGAAGTTTTATATTATTTACTAGGCCGTTAATAGCGGCCTTTTTATTGTTGGTGTTTGTTAATGTCCGTAACCGCCAATAATGATAAATCCAGCAGAATCTAGGTCTCCAGCACCAAATCTATCCCTTAATATGACCGCCTGTGCATAGGCTTTTTTTGCTGGCTTATGCGCTGATATAACCAAGTTTGCAGCACAAATAAAATCACCACCTTCTCTTTTGTACATCTCTAGAAGGTAAGACATAAACTGAAATGCCGATATTCTTTTATTGCTACTGCAAAACCCTATAGACGGGAATACGCTAATTATATACGCAGCAACCTCTTCTGGTGCCTTATCTTTTAATCCGTTCTCATAATCATCTATCATGGTTAATCCTCTTTAACTTACCCCATTATAGCAAAAAGCACCGGGTTAAGGTGCCTTTGTTATTGTAATCTGCTATTCGGTTCTTGTTATCATTTCTTGGTAGTTGATATATTCTTGCATGTGATACTTAGCTGCTTTCTCTTTGTTATCATCTAATGCAGCTTGCCATTGCTTATGATGAAAAGCTGCTTTATCTTCGTAGAACTTCATTACTCTTTACCTACCCATTTATCGTCGTGAATTTCCATGTATTCAACTAAGAATTCAATACCTATTTGCGTATCGGTTGCACACATATAATCATCGTCACTCTTAGGTAAATTAAACCTACGATTCATTTCTTTATACATTTCATCAATAGCTTTCTCCTTGTCTGTTCGGTTATCTATCGCCGCGATTGGTGATTCCGCTAAAATTCTTACTCGCTCCATTCCTGAGCTATCAACGAGAATAATAAACCTTTCTGTTATAGCAACGACACGACCTTTTAAGTTCTGTCCGCCATGCTTGAACATGCACGCCATACCCACTTCAGGAAGTTTACCATCGTCTTGCATCTCCTTGGTGAATACTGATTGTGTTGGTCTTTCGACAATCTTATATTTGCAATTGTTTAGTATGTTGCAATTAAAGCTATTGTGATCATTGTCGAATCTTCTTTGCTCGTTTTCCCCTGTCATTTCATAAAAGTAAAAATTTCCGCTTTGTCTTGATATTGCGTGAGTGTCAGTTTTTTTTGCTTTACTCCAGTCGATTTTATTTGATTCTTTCATTACTTCTATCCTCTATTTAGTTATTTAATCAGGCAAATAATCTGACTCTGTAAATCCGGCTTTTAACATTTCAGGAGTGAATGACATCATATTTCGAACATCAATACCTTTACTTACTGGATCTAATTGGAAGCCATTATTATCCATTGAATTAATTTGGAATATAGTCCCTGCTGGAATAGATTCTTCCTCGTTATTTCTACCTTCTTCATATACCCACATTGTAACTATTTTATATTTTGATGCGTAAAATTTCATTGTTATAACTCCTTTATGTTTTGTTATTAACTGGCTTTAGTAGTACTTCTGATATCTTAATACTAAGCGTCTCGAATGGCGTTTGATGTCCCATTCTCATCATATGACCGAATCTATTCATTAAGTCGTGCATTTGAAAGGAGGAATAACCATCGATATCAGTAGTTCGTTTGACGTACTCTTTATCTATGAATAAGTCGTTATAAAGTTCATCGTGTTGCCGCTTTAGTTCCGCGTGTCCAATATCATTAAGTTTCACCTTTACCGAGTTATTCATATTAAATTTAAATTCTTTCATAATCATCTCTCTTTGTTTATTAACTGAGTTACTTAATGAACTCACCGCGAACATTCCGCATTGATACGCCAGCAGATTTTAATTGATCAGGTGTTCTTTTGTTTATCGTCAACTCCATGCCTTCACAATTAAAAAATAACTTTATAGTTGTAATTTCATTGTCTGCATAATCAGAAATTGCTTCCTGTAAATTATTTATAGCTTCTTTTATATCTTGGTTCATTATTCATTCCCTTATTTAGTTTAAGCGCTAGGTTAGTAGCGCTATGTGTTTGGTTAATCTTCAGTCCTTGTTAGCTAACGCCTTTATTAAAATCAATCGCCATTAGTTTGGCATCTTCTAAAGTTTTAGCAGTCCACTCACCGCGACCAAGCGGAGTAATAAAGTGATTTGATCCACTGCATTTACCATTAGAGCTGTCTTTAAAATCCCATTTGATATCGAAAAACTTATCATTACCTTCTTCGATTATTCCTTCACATCTAACATTGGAATGACTATCTTCAGTCCAGAAGGCTATTGCAGCGGCTTTCTGTTCATCGATATCACTACCAACGTAATGGCAATCACCTTTTTTGCACTCTGAGCCTACTTCAAACCCATATATAGCTCGGTGACTCCAGCCATACCACTTGTTTTCTTTAGGGCTAAAGCCTACGCCGTGAGTTAATTCATCAGTTATTTCATGTTCAGCCATAAATTTCAGCAACCCACCGTCTTCTAAGCCAACGTGAGTAATGTAGCTTTTATCGAAATTACTATAATAGGCTTTTGCTGGCTCGCACCCTTCAAGCTCAAGGTCATCAATAAATGCTACTTTTTCTAAATACTTTTTAACTTTCATCACTCTATTCCTTCTTGTGGTTTGGTTTATTTAGTTACTTTATTTCCAGACATAGGTATCTTTTTGACACGGTTGCTTGGTAACTACAAGTATCTATATATTCATTATTAGCTGGTCATCTATAAACAATATTATCAA
>SPKZ01007976.1_pt1 | contig 34803 bp, 27 predicted proteins | sample 2456571 | NCBI WGS metagenome assembly SPKZ01 (sample SAMN11192286, study PRJNA482655) | marine metagenome | biome: ENVO:00000447; feature: ENVO:00000244|ENVO:00000211|ENVO:00000569|ENVO:00002023; material: ENVO:00002151; isolation source: ocean water from marine abyssalpelagic zone ...
AGAGGGCAGAGGGCAGAGGGCAGAACGCTCAAAATGGAGGCCGCGCTCGTCGAACAGCGCAAAAACGCCGAGTTATGCCCGAAAACCGTGCCGGTGCTAGGCTGGGCGCCGACCGCACCCCATGGATTTCTCGAACCAACTACGCACGCTCTCGATGCCCGCGCTGATCATTGTGGCGACGGTGATAGTGAGCGCCCTCGCTCTGATGTCCAAACCTGTGCACAGGGCGCTTGTGTTGAAACCCGTGCTGGTCACCCGGAAGGGCGAGTTTTACCGGTTGTTCACCGCGGGGCTCATTCACGCGGACGTCACTCACTTGCTCTTCAACGGCCTTAGTTTTTATATCTTCGCCGACCAGCTGATGAGGCACGTCAGCGAAGCACAATTCCTGGGGCTCTATGTGAGCGCCGTTGTGTTCGCGTTCATTCCGACGGTGATCCGATTCAGCGACAAGGAACGTTACAGCACCCTCGGCGCATCCGGAGCTGTGGCGGCCATCATGTTCGCGTGCATCGCTCTGAACCCCCACATGAAGATCCGCCTATTGCTGCCGCCAGTGCCGATCCCCGGTCTGGTGTTTGGACTTGGGTACTTACTCTACAGCATCATTCAGTCCATTCGCGCGCAAGACAACGTGAACCACGACGCCCATTTCTACGGAGCGGTGTACGGATGTGGAGTCGCGTACTTCGTGAACCCGAGCCAAGTCGAACGCTCGCTTCGTTTGTTGCTTGCGTATTTTCAGTGAAGGGGTCGGGAACTTCGGCTCCCGCCAGCTCTACTCGACCGCCGGCGGTCCCGCTAGCGGTGCATCACTTGGCTGGGGTAGCTCAGCTGGGACTTGCGAAATAGGCGCAACCGGCGTCGTTACGGCCGGTGGGGGGCTCTCGGAAATCGCATCGGCGGCCGCTTCAGATCCCTGGGGTGGCTCGGCCAACACAGTTGTAGCGCCCGCAGGATTCGGTGCTCGCAGGGGTGGCGGACTGGCGGGCTGAGGCGAAACCGCATCGGTCGGCTTCGCTACAGCCTCTGCTTCCGGCACAGGCGACGGTTTGGACTCCTTGCTGCCCTTGCGGTCGCGACTCCGAGTCGCCTCTTCTTTGTCCTCGAGCTCGTGCATTCGCCGGGCCTTCCCCCCGGTGGTGCGGATTTCGCCGGATAGCACCAACATGACACCATGGGCGCTTATCGGCACCGCGCGAGGCTCTCCGCTGTTGAATATGTCGCGACTCGCGACCTCCCCCTCGCCGTAGCGATACACCACGCCGTAGCTGGTCTCGAGCCAGCCATCGAGCACGCCGAGCCCAAGGGCAAAGTGGTACCGATCGAGCCGGCAGTTGTCGCCACTCTCCAAAAAGTCCCCGGACGCGACGGAGCGATCTGTTTTGATACCGGCGCGCAAGGTCGAGTCGTCAGCGACAAAGTACTCGCCACCTAGGGAGAGATTGATGGTGTCGGCGGTCGCCGTGCTACCCGAAAACTGGACCAGAGCCACCTCGATCGGGCTACGGCTTTGCACGCTGACTAACTCGATCTCGGATTCAAACGTTAGAAACTCGCTCTGGGCAATGTGCCAGTAGGCATCGGCACCCACCGCCTAGTTCCTCGGCCGTTCGTACAGGAGATCGGGACCGGCTCACAACGCCTGACCGTAGCACCGCCATACGTCTAGTTGTGCTGTCACGCTGGGATCTGACGACGGCCCAGCGCTCCCTCATGGCCAAACCATGAATTCGTCCGCTTCGTGCGGCCCACGGGCCATCAAAATAGCCAAAACAAGCTGCAAAATTGCCTATTTCTGGCCGTTCTTCTATCTATAGAGGTCCACATGAGAGTCCCCGCCAGGCGCCACGCGACTTATTCCCGACTGGCGGGCGTCTGTGTCGCAGCAACGACTCTTGCTCCGATCGCAGCTCACGCCTCCCAAGCCTTCGAACTCTCCGGCGGCACCATGGGGTCCGGTGGGTTCGCGGCTCGCAACACCGGTGCCAGCGCAGCCTCCACGTATTTCAATCCCGCGTTGCTACCGCGCGCGCGACAAGGTCTCCGGGTCGGCGTGTTTGTCATCGACCAAGACATCAAGATCGCGCTGGACTCACGCCCAACCGGTCCCGTCTACATCTCGCCGGATCTTGAGACCCGTGCCAGCGTCGGTCCCGACGAAGGCGGTCAGCTATTCTTCGAGTCGGGGCGACCGGTCAACACCTACGACGTGCCCGCCCGAGTAAACGAAGTCGCCCCCTCCCTGCCGACAATCCCCTTCCCTACGGATTGGCTGGAGAATGGGATCTACAAACAACGCAGTGTCGACGGCGAGATCACCACCGAACAGCAACGAGCGGCTTCTCCGCGAGGCGCCCGTTCGACAGGCAAAGAAAGCCAAGTCTACACGACCATTGGTTTGGTCAGTCGTGTTTGGGACCAGTACTTAGTCGCCGGCTTTTATGCGGCTTTCCCCGTTGGGGTACTCAACGCCGGGCGTGCGTTTTTCAACGACGAGCGTGAGCAGTTCTTCAGCAACAGCCTGCACCCGGAACTCTACGCAGATCGTTTGCAGACCACGAACCTCAGCATAGGAGTCGGCAGTCAGCTCTTCGACAGTCTGTCGCTCGGGGTCAGTTACGGCATCAAAGTGGTCAACAAGGCGATGGCTCAGACCTATGTGCCGGATCCCAACCACCTCGATGAAACATTGTTGGCTCTGACTACCGAAGCGGAATCGTCCTTCGCCCCCAATTTCGGGATCGCCTACGATCCCTTGGATCGACTCCACCTGACCGCAACCTTCCACACGGTGCAACGCTTCGACGTATCCAATACAGCCGAAAACTTGTTGGTGTCCGGTGCCAACCAAGATTTCCCGCTAAACTTTACCTTCTCCTACTACCCGTGGACCGCTGCCGCTGGCGCCACTGTCGACCTGATCTCCGGGCCCACCCCGGGCAGCCGCTTTCTCAGCGTTACAGCTGCTGCCGAGTATCAAGAATGGTCTGGCTACGTAGACCGACATCGCCATACTCCCCGCGGTGACTACAAGTGGGAAGGCATCGTCAAATCGGTGGTGGGGCTTCGCCACAGCTTCGGCCCGGACGAATCTTTCCTCGACGTCTATTACCTGCCGTCACCCGTGCCCGACCAAACGGGACGAACGAACTACGTCGACAACAACCGGGGCGGAATCAGCGGAGGCTACAGTCGAGGCTTCCAAGCCTTCGGCTATCAGTTCGAGGTCGGGGGTCAGATTCAGTTCCACACGCTGTTCCAACGTTCCGTCGAAAAGATCATCCCGCAGAATCCGGGCAACCCCGACACGCCCACCAGCGATCCGGCGTCCAACCTCATCGTAGACGAGGTGCAAAATGCGTCCTTCGTTGACCGCGGTGAACGGCAAGCGCTTCCCGGCGGCGACGGGCTGCAAACCAACAATCCTGGCTTCCCTGGCTTCAGCAGCGAGGGTAGCGTCTTTGGCGGTGGCTTCCACATGAGCCTCTTTTACTGATCATGGTAGCACTTCGCCCCACCCCAGTTCGCCCCACCCCAGTCCGGGCCGACCGCGCCCCCGCCGTGTCTATGCCTTGGCTGCGAACTGTCAGCGCCATCGGGCTACTACTCAGCGCCTTCGCTAGCGCCACCGGCTGCGAAGCAGATCCAGTGGAAATCCAGTCGACTCCCGGCCCCTGCCACGGACCGGACGCTTCTAGCTATTTTTGTGGGCCCGGCACCGTGGACGAGTTGGACGCCATCGGCGACGAATGCGAATATTCGCCTCAGATGTCCCTCTCCGACCCCAGCAAGACGCTGGAGGAGCGGCTGAGAGAAAGGTACCCCTGCCGGCTCGACGAGGACGGCAAGAAGCTCGTTCGCCGCTGCAAAGCGACCGGCAATCCGGCTCCCAGCGATGCCGAATGTGACATGACAGGCACCTGGCTCAGCCTCCAGCGTAGCCTCGGCCTAGCCCCAGCCGTGGGCGTCGCTCAGACAACTCACACCCTCCAGTATTGGGAGATCGAACAGATCGGCGACCGCTTCGTCGCCACTCGCTCCATGACTTGTGGCAAACAAACGCGCCCCGAGTTTGATTGCCAAGACTGCGGCACGCTGGACACCGGCGTTTCCTACACTCAGCGCTGGCAAGAAGGAAACGCCCTGCACAGCGAAGAGAGCTGCCGAGCGGGGACCTTCCGAGCAAATGGCAACGGGGGTTGCGAATTCACCCTGGACCGCGGCTGGGAAATCCGCGGCGCGACTTGGCCGGAAGCGTATACCGGCAGTCCAACTGACACAAACCAATTGCTAGAGGCCAGCATCAAGGTCCTCCCCTCAGAAGCCATGCCCACCGAGGCCGAGTGCCCCGGTACGCCAGGCCTGGAAGACTGGGACGACGATGGACACCCGGGAGTCACGCTGAACATCTCCGGACTGATCCAGGGGGAGCTGCACGTAGTGCAACGCCGCTGGTGGCAGGCCGAGGGCGGCGAGGCCGTGTCGGACTTAACTGCGATCCCTCCTTACGCCGATCAATTCCGAGCCCAAGTCACTTGGGACACCCAGCAGAATATCATTAGCAATATCGGCATCTCAATCTCCGCCGAGAGTCAGCCTCACCATGTGCTGGAGGAGCACTATGTTGAATGGTTCCGCCTCACTCCCCGGCAAGCAGCGATCGTGCGTGATGGCGACGATCTAATGACCTGTGCTAGGGCGAACGGTTTCTATCGTCAGTTGATTCTCACTGGCGGGCCCATGGGCAGCGCTGCACCCAAGGACGCTGACATCGAAGAATCGTGGCCGATTTCCATCGGCTGCAACTTCTCCTCTGATTATCTCGGACTCACTGGTCCGATTGTCCCGGACGCAGGCTCGCCGGACGGCTCTTCGGAAGACAGCGGAGCCCTCGACCCGGGGGCGGAGGATACGGGCGCGCTGGACTCAACGAGCGACGCAAGCGACGCAAGCGATTCGCCTGCAACGGATTCATCCGCCACGGACGCCGCCGACGATGTGGCTACCGACAGCGCCAACGACGCGGCGCCAGATTGATTCTTTCCGAAATTCGTAAGTGCACGGCGAAAGTCGGTTCACCGCGCTCGATTGCCTGCGGCGATCGGTTCGGGCGGCCACTCCGCGATAGCTAGAACTGTCGCCCCACCAACGCACACTGCTATCCATAGCGCTCGCGAGTGCGGTACACTGGGTCGCCGTGTCCGGATACACCCAGCCACTCAGCTCCGCTGTCATCCGGGTCAGACGACTACGCGTGCTCGCTTTGGCGGGACTGAGCGCGCTCTCTGTAGCGCCTTTGGCTTGCAGCCTCACGCCCTCAGAATCTACACCTGACGACACCCTGCTCGACGGCGGTAACTATGGGTCATCAACCGGGGGGCAGTCTTCCGACGGCATGTCCTCCGGCGGAGCTTCTGGTAGCGCTAGCGGCGGCACGTCCGCCACCACGGATAGTGGGTCCTATACGGAGCTTCCGGTACCGGTGTTGGGTAACGGACTCAGTGCTTACAGCGTCGGCGAAGGCACCTTCCTGGTCTACGATCCCCCGACCCTTTCCGCCGACGAAGCGGTTCCCGTAGTCTTCGCCTTTCACGGCTTCTCGATGAATGGCGAATCCATGCGCGAGCTCACCCGTCTGGATGCCAAAGCAGACGAGGCGGGATTTATCGCGGTCTTTCCCGACTCCCCCAACGGGTTTTGGGACATCGGCGGGCTCACCGTCTGCGGGTCGCCGTCCGCAACCCCCAATGGCAAAGACACCATCCTGTTCTTCGAACAGATGCTCGACAACGTGGCTCTAACACGCAACATCGACCGCGACCGCGTGTTCGTGACTGGCTTCTCCTTGGGCGGCTACTTCGCGAGCACTATTGCGTGTGACCGACCAGAACTGGTCCGAGCCGTCGCCCCTCACTCTGGCGGCGGACCAGCTCGCAATTGTGTTGACTCCACCACGCCCGTCTTGATTCTGCACGGCACAGCGGACAACGTGGTCGGCTATCGTTGCGCCGAACAAAGCCGCGATCGCTGGGTGGAGAACAACGGATGCTCCGCCGGCTACGACGAAGTGGCCGTGACGGGCGGTGTCTGCGAGCAATACCGAGACTGTCCAGTGGGCGGCACCACCGAGTTCTGCCACTTCGAAGACATGGGGCATGGCTGGGCCGGTGGGGAGAGCCCGCGCATGTACGCCGGCGGCCTGGAATACGAAGACGCGACCGATCTCGTTTGGGATTTTTTCAGCAAGACTTTCTGAGTTCGTTCACCACCGCCCAACTTCGGCGGTCGGTTGCCCAGTGGGCGCTCAGCCAGTCGAGCCAAGCGATGTGAGCGTTAGCATGACGCGATTGGCATCACGGCTAGCCTTGAGATCGATCTGAAACGTGAAGCTCCACTCTAAGTGGTCCTCAGGATCCGAAAGTGACTGGCGCAGAGTCCAAATGTCTTCTGTTTCGTCGATGCTGACGCGGCTCGGACCCCGAGCATCGGCGTTCGTCAGCAACGCGTCGTATTCCGTCCAGTACGGGGTGAGGCTTTCAGCGAATCGTTGGCTCGTCCATAATTTGCCTTGTCCGTCCGACGCACAAATCGTGTCGTCTTCGCACCAGGCGAGTAGTGCCTCACTGGCAGCATCGTAGTTCTGTATCGCCAGCGCTCGGACAATTCGCCACGCAGCATTACGAACGGTCACGCGGAAGGCACGTCGATTGTGGGTGATGTCGTGGGGGCGCTCCGCTTGCTGAGCTGGCGCCGTCGACTCGCTGTCGCTCTCACTGCACTGAAGCGCTTCCCACTCATCGATCAAACTCGCGTCGATGCTTCGCAGTTCCGCTCCCAGCCTGTCTTCTATCTCTAGCACGTCCTCCGTCTTGAACTTATCGGGAACCGTCTGACGGAGAGTACGATAGGCGTCCGTCAGGTAGCGCAACAGCACGCCTTCGGCTCGCGCCAGGCCATATTCGTTCACGTAATCTCGGAACGAAGCGCCGAGTTCGAACATTTCGCGGACGATAGATTTCGGGGCGATGTTGAAGCCCGCCACCCAGGGCTGATTCTTCGCGAACAAATTGAACGCATCGTAGATAAACTCGGCTTCTGGTTTTGGGTACTCCACCTTGTCCAGCTCAGCCAGACGTTCGTTATATTCTACGCCTTCCGCCTTCAGCTCGGCCAGGCAACGAGTGCGCAGCACATTCACCTGACGCATCAACACAACGCCTGGATTCTCCAGTATCGATTCCATCACGCTGATCAACACGCCGGCGTAATCAGTCGCGGTTTCGTCCAAAGATGCCAAGGCTTCCACGGCGAACAAACCCAGCGCTTGATTCAGCGAAAAATCCTGCTGTAGCTCTTCCGATAGAGCCGCTCCCCCTGCGGTCAAACAAACGATGTCCGCCTCCACCAAGGACCGAAACAGCGCCATGCCATGCCTCATCAGCCGTCGTTTGTTCTGAGCTGACTCGTGACTCTGCCGAACCAGTTGTTTGGCGTCGCCACAGGCCCCGCCGGATCGAGACAAGACCGACAGAAGCATGCCGTGATTGATCTTGAACTGGGACGTCAGCGTTTCTGGCGTACCGTCTCGCAACGCCGTCAGCGTTTCAGCGTTCCACGCTACATAACCTCGTTCCGGTTCCTTTTTCAGCCGCAGCTTTTTCTTCTTCTTCGGGTTAGCGGCGATTTTCGCTGCGATCCCAAGGTTTTCGATCACATGGGCGGGTGCCTGGACCAGTACACTCCCGCGCTCGTCGAATCCTTTTCGGCCCGCGCGACCCGCGATCTGATGGAACTCGCGAACACTGACGATACGACTCCGTTCGCCATCGAACTTGCAGAGCTGGGTGAATAGCACCGTTCGGATCGGTACGTTCACGCCGACACCCAGGGTGTCGGTGCCACAAATGACCCGCAGCAAGCCCTTGCGCGACAGCCGCTCTACCAGTCGCCGGTACTTGGGCAACATGCCGGCGTGGTGCACGCCGACGCCATGAGGAATGAATCGCTTCAGCTCCTTGCCGAAGGCGCTGTCGAAGCGAAAGTCAGCGAGCTCATCGCGCAGCAGTTGTTTCTCGGGTTTGCTGAGTAGATTGGTACTCATCAGATCTTGCGCCGCCTCCGACGCCGCCCGCTGAGAAAAATGGACTATGTAGACCGGGCAGCGTCCCTGGGACACCAAAGATTCGATGGTCTCCAGAATCGGCGTTTCACAGTATCCGAAGTCCAGGGGTACGGGACGCTGATCCGAGCTGACCAACGCGGCCTCGACCCCAGTCCGCATTTTCAGATCTTTTACGAAAAATTCGGTGTTGCCGAGAGTCGCGCTCATCAACACAAATCGTGTTCGGGGCAGGGTCAATAGCGGGATCTGCCACGCCACGCCGCGATCTCGGTCGGCGTAGTAGTGGAATTCATCCATGACTACCCAGTCGACATCGGCGTGCTCGCCTTTACGCAATGCCATGTTCGAGAGGATCTCGGCGGTACAGCAAATGATCGGGGCCTCGCGGTTGACGGTGGCATCTCCCGTCATCAAGCCGACATTCTGGGGGCCGAGGGCCTCACAGAGTTCGAAAAACTTTTCGCTGACAAGCGCCTTAATGGGCGCCGTGTAGAAGGCCCGTTGCCCCATGGCCAGAGCCCGAAAGCACGCCGCCAAGGCCACCAGGGATTTACCGGATCCCGTGGGCGTACTGAGCACCAGGTGGTGATCCGCAAATATCTCGAGGATGCCCTCTTCTTGGGCCGGGTACAGCTCAAGGCCGATCTCCAGACTGTAATCCAGAAAGGCGTCAAGTAGCTGGTCGCCGTCCAGCTCCGCCCCTGGCTCGGGCAGGCGTGGCTCCAGGGGGGCTAGTTTGGGCTCGGCCATCGCCGCGGTACTAGCACACCCGCGGGGGCGCTCAACGCGGCAGGAACGGTGGTCAGCGGGAGTCGCCTTCCCGCTCCAGGACAGCCCTGCACACGCTCAGCTGTGAGTTCGAATCGGGCCACGCCACCCGTCAGGCTCGGCGTGGCCCGACCTAGGAAACGGCTACATCGCGCCGACTTGATTGCAGTCTGTGGTGCCCGTGCCGACGTCACACATGCCGGGCTCATCACACTGGTCGTCATTCGCGAAGAAGCGACTATCGGGTCCGGGAGCGCCGACAGACTCCTCGGCCTCGTTCAGGCCCGGACACTTGTCGTCCAAGACAACACATTCCGGCGGATCTGCCGGTTCCGTGGCTTGACCCCCGGTCATTTCAGTCAGCTCGCTCGAGCAGCTGATGCCCGCGAACATCTCATCAGCGAGGGCGAGTTGCGCATTGCTGCAGGCTTCGAATTCTTCGATGGTCGCCGTGCAATCGGTGGGCAAAGTCGCGGAGTCGCAATCCGCTGACGTGACGATGGGGGTGCCCTCCGCTACACAGGTATCCCGAGCGGCCTCACAAGCGGTGATATCTACGGTGGCCTCGCCGGAGCCGTCGAGGGTGATGCCGGCGACGATCCCGGTGAGCGTGCACATGCCGGTTATTAGGTTGGTGTCGGCGAGAGCCGCCTTGTCGGTCTCGTACAGGGTCTTTACCTCTGCGTCGGTCAGATCAGCGATGGATTTTGTCGGATCGATGCCGGTTGAAATCGGAGTACTGCCACCCCCACTCGTCGCGCCGTCGTCATCGCCGCAGGCAACGACGCCAAGTGAAAGTGTACATGCCCAAGAAAATACGATCGCTTTTGCACATTTCATAGTCTCGCTTGGTACCAAGGCCCCGAATAGTTTCCCACGGTGCCGGTCGTTAGGATCCGTGCTTATTGATTCAGGCCCACGGTGACTCCGTCCTAGACGCGCTCTGATCCATCTTTTGGCCGCTCCGCTCTGGCCGCTCCGCTCTGGCCTCTGGCCGCTCTGCTCTGGCCACGCTAGGACACGGCGATGTCTGCACAGCCCGCTCCGCGAGCCGTCGTCCGAGGAGACATCGATGGCTTTTTCGGACTCGCGCTCGATAACCTCGTCCAGCTCCTGCTGATCGACGGCTTGTGTCGGCACGTCCTCGGATTCAGCGACGAACTGCTCTACGGCCATGTCATGCCCGGGGTCGCGGTCTCGCTAGTCGTCGGAAACGTCTATTACGCCCGCCTGGCAATGCGCCTATCGAAAGAATCAGGGCGAGACGATATTTGCGCACTGCCGTACGGCATCAACACCATCTCGCTGTTTGCATTCGTATTTTTGGTGATGCTTCCCGCCAAACTCGCCGCCGAGAACGCGGGAGTTCCCGATTCCAGCGTTGTTGCGTGGCAAGCCGGGCTGGTTGCCTGTTTTGGCTCGGGTCTGATCGAGTTCGGCGGGGCCTTCGTCGCCGAACGGCTGCGCAGCATTGCACCGCGCGCCGCCTTGCTCAGCACGCTGGCGGGCATCGCGCTGAGCTTCATATCCTTGGGGTTCTTGTTCAGAACCTACGCGCATCCAGTCGTCGGGTTGGTGACTCTGGGCGTGGTGATGCTCACCTACTTCGGAAAGCTACGTTTCAAAGGCGGTCTTCCCGGTGGACTGGTCGCCGTATGCTTGGGTACAGCCATCGCCTGGATCCAGGGACTCGCCCCGGTGGGGGCTCTGCCTGAAGGCGGGCCCGTCCTGCGCCTTCCGATCCCCGTCGTGGGCGATCTCCTATCTGCCCTCACCGGTCCGCACGGGCTCGCCTACCTGGGCGTCATCGTGCCAATGGGCGTGTTCAACGTAGTCGGCTCGCTGCAGAACATCGAGTCCGCCGAGGCAGCCGGAGATAGCTACGAAACGGCGCCCTGCCTGGCAGTCAACGGCATGGGTACCGTCGCCGCCAGCCTCTTCGGTTCTTGTTTTCCCACCACCATTTACATCGGGCACCCCGGTTGGAAAGCCATGGGCGCGCGCGCTGGCTACTCAACCCTCAACGCTGCATTTTTCAGCGTCATCGCGCTCAGTGGTACCCTCGCGCACATCGCGTGGGCGGTTCCGGTGGAAGCGGGCATGGCGGTAGTCTTGTGGATAGGGCTGGTCATCACCGCCCAGGCCTTCGAAGCTGTTCCGCGCAAGCATGCTCCCGCCGTCGTGCTGGGGCTACTGCCCGGTGTCGCGGCCTGGGGAGCCCTGATGGCCAAGAACGGCCTGCGCGCCGGTGGCTACGGCTCCCCCGGCGGTCCGCCCTTCTCCGACGAGTTGATCAGCGCCTTCCAACGGTCGGACACGTTCATTACGGGAGCCTTCGCGCTGGAACAGGGGTTTATTTTTACCGCCATGATTCTGTCCGCCATCACCGTGTGCATCATCGAGCGGCAGCTCGATTCGGCTGCCTACTGGGCTTGGGCCGCCTCAGCTCTCGCAGCCCTCGGCTTCATCCACGCCCATCGCTACACCCCCGGAGACGTCGTCATGTCCTGGGATCTGAATACTATCACGGCCGGAGCGACGCTCCCGTGGGCCTGGGGTTACGCTCTGATGGGCGCCGTATTTTTTTCGGCGCGATGGCTTACGGTTAGCGATGAGCCGTCAGCCGCCGATGACCCGCCGGACTGAACGCTAGCCAAACGACGAGACGCACCATCGGCGGGTCTCCCCAATGCTACAGTCGTGTCCGATGGCTAAACGGCGAGGGAAAAAGCGTCGCGCGCCCGTCGCCCCCACGCCGCGGCCCCGGCGGTCGCTGTTAAAAACGATACTCCTCGTTGCGCTGGGATTGCTGATGAGCGCGGTACTCGTGCTGCCGCCGTCACTGCTAAAACAAATGCTCAGCCCAAATCTCGCCGGAAGCATCACCGCTGCCCGTCAGAGGGCCATTCGAGCCGTGCAGCCTGGACTTTCCGACAACAATCCCATTGTTGACCGCGGGGGAGAATTACCGTCGACAGCCAAAGGTGCCCCGGATTGCGCCGACGGCCTCGCATGGACGGCCAGTCCCGATTGTACAGCTCCGCGGATCCCCAACGATGCGATCGACGACAAGCTGGAACGGCTGAGCGAAGAACTCACCAATCAAGCTCGTAGCAGCCAGGGCTTGCCCGAACTCGCTTTCGACGAAGGTCTGCGTGACGTCGGTCGGGCTCATAGCGAACAAATGTTCCAACTGGACTTCTTCGCTCATGACGACCCCGACGGTCGCGCGCCAGGAGATCGAGTTCACGCCTGGCACCGCACCCTGGTGGGCTCCGTGGGCGAAAACATCTGGATGTGCCGCAACTGCCTCGCGGGGGATCCAGACGCAACCGCAGCTCGTATCGTGACCGGGCCCAATAGCTGGATGCTTAGTCCGCCCCACCGGGCGAATATCCTCCGCGACAACTTCACCCATATGGCCATCGGTATCGCGGTGCACGGAAACGATCTGTGGGCTACCCAGGTCTTCTCCGACACCCGCGGGTATCTCGTGGGAGGGCTACCCGAGTCCATGGACGCCGGCGACTGTCTGTTGTTGGAGCTGCTTCCGTTCCCCGACGACTCGGACACGGCGGAGTATTTTGAACTGATATCGGGCGGTAGCTCCAGCCTTGAGCGCAGTGGACTCGGGTGGAAACAGATCGACGCCTCTGGCGGCAAGCATCAGCTGCACTTCTGGTTTTCAGCGCAACAACGGAGCTTCACGCTGGTGGCGGGGCCGCAACTTCAGATCCTCTAAGTGGACTGTGCCCGCGCCACGGGATGGCGGGGTCAGCCCGAGCACCGAAATGCGAAAAATTCAGAAAAAACCGCCCTTTTGACGCCCACCCACAGCCGCTGAACGGCGCCGGTCCAGGGTCGGTTGTGGTACACCGCGAGCCAGGATGGCCAATACGCTTTTCGACAAGGAGTTCAAGGAACGCTACCTCAGCTTCGATCCTCGCAGCCTCGCTCTGTTCCGGGTGTGCTTCGGAATTACAGCGCTCTTTGAGGTTCGCCGCCGCTTCGGTGTGATTGAACATTGGTACGTCAACGACGGCATCATGCCGAACCACACTCTGTTGTGGCGCCCCCCATCCGACCACTTTTACTCATTCTTTCTCTCTCTGAGTTCTTACGAGGGCGCTGTGATCGGCATCGCCCTCTGCGCCGTTGTATTTACGTTTTTCACTCTCGGGTTATTCCAGAGGGTCACCCATCCGCTGGCTTTCTTCTGCATGTGCAGTTTGAATGCGCGGATCCCCGGCTTGGAAAACGGCGGGAATATGGTAGTCAACACCCTGATGCTTTGGACGATGTTCCTGCCTCTCGCGGAACGTTTCAGCATCGATTCCCTCCGGCGTTCCATGCGCGCCCGAACCGAGCATGCTCTCGTGCAGCTCGAAGACCGGAGCGCGCTCGAGCCCAATCGTAAACGTTTCATTACCGCCGGCGCCCTCGCGATGCTCGCCCAGGGATTTGTGATCTACTACTTCAACGTAGCTCACAAGACCGGCCCCACCTGGATCGACGGGACCGCCGTACATTACACACTACACCAAGACCGCCTCGTGCTGCCTCTGGGCGTGTGGATGCGCGAGAACCTTCCCTTCGCCGTACTGAAAGGTCTCGTCTATTCCACCATCGTTGTGGAATGCTTCGCGGTCTTCGCTATCGCCACCCCGTTCTTTTCCCGCTGGGCGCGGCTTATCGCGTTTTTCGCGTTGCCCGCGCTGCACTTTGGGTTCGCCATGGCCCTCGACTTGGGTCCTTTTTCCTGGGCGGTCATGTGTTTCTTCACCGTGCTGCCACGAGAAGAAGACTGGGAAGCGCTGAAACGGTTTGCCACGGCCCGCACCCAGCGCCGGCGAGTATTCATCGATTCAGACTGTGGTATCTGCACCCAAACCGCTCGATTGCTCGCCCGCATGGATCGACTCGGACGGCTCGAATTGGTCAGCAATCAAGACGAGTCACTACTCCCCGAGGGTGTCAGTCAGCAACTCACCCAGAACACGATCGTGGTGCAAAACCTCGATACGGGAGCCGTGGCCAGTTACGGACCCGCCTGTGCACAGGTGCTCAAGGCGCTGCCCTTCGGGTTTTTGATCGCCTGGCTGGCGAGCATCCCTCCGATCTCGTGGATCATTACGGCAACCTATAAACGCGTCGCCAACAATCGGCATCTGATCAGCGGCTGGCTCGGCTGGGGTGTGTGCGGCGTAAAAACCGCCGAGACTCCAGAGCCCACCACTTACGTCGCGCCCGCGTTCCACGCCAGCCTCGCCCGGTGCCGCTTCCGCGTGGGCCAAGTGATTCTTGCCTTGATGGTATTCGCCAACGCCGGCGAATTGGCCCGAGTCAACGCCGCAGTCCCCCAAAGGTTCAAGTGGAAGGAACCCACTTGGTCCCGCATGTTGGTGGAATACCCCCGATTGCTCCAGGGTTGGCGAATGTTTGCTCCCGACGCCCCACTGGAGGACGAATACTTTTATGTAGACGCCGTCACCCAGGACGGAAGACATGTGGATCCCTACAACGAAGTCGCCAGCAACGATCCGGCCCCCTTCAGCGACACGGTGCCGACTTTGCTGGGGCAAGATCAATACTTTACTAGCTACACATTGTTCTTCCCTCAGCGACATTTCGGCGCGTATCGCACGGCCTTTCGCGAGTGGATCGAGCGTTACCAAGATCGCACTGGCAACCCCAACGACCGCATCGTGTATTTCGAGGCATGGGAAATTTGGGATAGCAGCCCGCCGCCAGGACAAACTCAACCCACTCCGAAGAGTAAGAAGAAGTTCATGGTTTGGGGCAAACGACCGCGGGACTTCGTCCCCGCCACCGAAGCCGACGCCGTGCTCCGCGATTCGCGCTAGGCGATCGCAACGTCTGGGACCAGTTCCTGCACGGATTGCCCATTGGAGCGGAACTCGGGCTGTCCTGTTCTGACGAGGCGCACCCTCTTGAAACGCGAGTCGATGCCTCGTGAGCCGTTCTGGGGCGAAGCGACCGCTTCGTGCCATCACCCCTCAATCCCCGGCGAATATTGCCGTTTCCTTACTGGAGCGAGTCCCACAAAACACTGTGGGCCAGGCAAAGGGATAAGACAAGAGACAAGCGGGATTCCACGCCTGCCTCCGTCATTGCCGCTCAAATCGTTTCGGCTGCGTTAGCGGAACGGGTATCGGTTGCGGACCTCGGAGAGCTCGCCAAGAGCGACGCTGCCTTCGGAATGAGAGTCCTGGTTCAAGTCAACAGCGGCGTGAAAGACGGGGGCCGTCGGATCGCGGACCTTGATCAGGCAGTCGGCATGCTCGGTATTCGCGGCATGACCAACATTGCGCTGGGCTTGGCTCTGAGCCAGCATGATCCCGGACGGCGAGGGCGGACGACTCCTGCAGGGGAATTCTCTCCGTCGCGCCATCGCAGGCGAAGGCATCGCGAAAGACGGCGGGCGCAATCGTGTAGCCTTGGCCCCGCCCCGATCGGCCCAGAAGGCAGCCGCCGGATGAGCCTAGAGTTCTGTCCCTGTAGCCACATCGCCAGGGGGTGAGGGTGACGGGTCGGCTGGCAAAACCTCTTTGCGGATCTGGCTAGCTAACAAGCAGCTGTTGAGACCTCGGGAAAACTCCGGGGCCCGCGATTCCGAAACCCACGATGGGTCGACATGTCGCCGCAAGCGCACCAGAGGCTCACCGCTCTTGAGGCCGACGATGCCGAATCGAACCCAATGGGGGTTTCCACCGTCCAACTCCGTCCGCGTTCCCGGATCCTTGGCTTCGTCGATGGCGTATATTAGGTACCGGGCCGTCAACGCAGCTCGCGCCCTGAGCAGCCCTGCACTATCGAAAGCTTGCTGCAGTTGCGCCAGCTGATCGGAGCGCTCGGCCTCGACTACCCGTTCCCTCCAGCTGCCATCCAGATAGTAAATAGCTGCCAAGGCATCCCGGAGACGCCGGACATTACGCGTCGGCTCTTCCAATGCTTTTCCGCCTCGGTAGGCCGTGTATACGCTGCGGTACACAGACGATTCCCGTTCGAATTTGGGCGGTTCCAGGAGACAGAGCAGAAACGGATCTTTCTGCGATTCCCTCACCGCCAATTCGAAGCGCTTAGGCTCCTGAAAATCAGCGATGGGACCCCGCACGTAAATCGCCGGCACCGCGATCATCTCGGCCCAGGCCGTCCCTTTCCCTAGGTCGGGTCGGATCCAATCGCCCGCGTAGTCACTGGAGTCTCGCGCCAACCATCCCTGGGCGCGCTCAACTGTTTTCAGATCGCCACCGGACAACACAGAACTTTCCAAGTCCAGAGATTTAAGCAGAAACCCGCGATCTTTTTCGAGTTCACCAATCCGCCGATTGCGCTCGGATACTAGGGAAACGCCACAGGAGACGATGACAACAATCGCCACCGCACGGATCATTGCGACTTTCGTCGGGCGCGGGATCCCGCTTCCTCTAGCTGCGGTTACCCCGAGGCTCGCTTCGATTCGCTCCACTAGATCGGGATGCATGCGCGAGTTCGTGAGTAGACTCATGTTTCGCTCATCGGCGGCTCGGGCCCTTCGCCACTTTGTCTTCGATGAGAGCAAGCAACTGTTCTCCGGTCACGCCCAATCGGGCCGCCGCGTAGGCCGCCAACGACGTGCTGGCGACGCCAAGACCAAATTGGTAAGTCGCCTTCTCATTTTCATCCAGTAGCACCTGCAAGAATCGCAAATCCTCTATCTTTCCCTCATCCTGAAGGCGTGCGGCGAAGCCGAGGAAGTGCGTGGTGACGAAGGCCTGAGGCCTGAGCAAGGTCAGCATCCGGATAACCAACTCGAATATTTCTTCACCCTCGGACGGATTTGTGCCCGAGCAGAGCTCATCCAGAATCACCATGGCCCCGGGCGGAAAATCCTCAAACAAGGCTCGGATCCGGACAAGTTCGGTCCCCAAGCGACCCTCGCTCTGGTTGAGCGTAGTCTCCTGAATGAGCGACACCACCAGGCCGGGTACCAACGCCATTTTCGCCGACTGGGCAGGCACATAGAGACCACACTGGGCCAACATTTGAGCCAACCCCAACGCTTGCAGCAGACGGGTCTTGCCACCGGAGTTGGGTCCGGTAATCAGCACGGTGGTATCCATGCGGTCGGTTTGCACATTAGCCGGGATAGGCGTGATGTCTCCGCCCAACAGCAAAGGATTGAACAAGGCCGTCAAGGTCCGCGCCTGCGATGCGTCCACGAGTTCCGGCAAACAGACGTCTAGTTTCGCTTTTCGAGCTCGATCGCAAAAAGATAGGGCCCCGAGATAGAACTCCACGTCGCCCAGAAGCTGAACCAGGCACAACATGGGCTCACGAACCCCCTCAAACACAGCGTCGAGGAGCCGTGCCATGACTTCACCGTCACTGAAGCGATAGCCGCGAGCGAACAACTCCAACTTGGTCAGCCAGCGACGCCAGGGAGAGCTCACGAAAGGGTTGTCCTGTGTCTCTTTAATGGAACGGACCTGAAGGCGCCGGATTCGCCCGTCCGCGCCGAGACCAACCTCGAAACTCAACGTAGCGAGCTGCTCGTCGTACTGCAGGAGGTCGCACAGGGATTCAAAGGGTTCGCCCGCCTGCACTGCCCCGCCGAAGTTCGCCAGGCGCCGCAGCCCCGAACTGCAAGCGCCGAATGCCTCGCTCAGGGGCTCCACCAATTCGCGAAACAATCGCAACAGATCAAGCTGCCGTCGGTTCGAATCCCAGTTGCTCCCTATATTGGTGCCCTCCAGCAACGCGCGGAAGCGACACAGTGTCTGGTACAAAGATTCGAGCTGCCGTCGAAGTTCGGGGTGCTCATTCAATTCAGCGATGATGGCGCGGCGATAGAAGACCGTGTCGGGCTCCGAGGGCGGATGGCTCAGCAGTCGCCGTAGATAGTTCGATTGCTGGACCGGCTCGCCCGTGGCGACTCGTATTTGAAAACATTTGGTGACGAAGCTCTTGACGAACAGATCGTCGGCGAAGGACGCGGGCTCCCATGTCGAAGGCGCCACGCTCGCCGTCGCTAGCGCATCACTGAACAGTCCGCCGGACGTGCCGCCCGCAAACGCCATCACGAGGGCGAGATCCGTTCTCTCCCAATCGATGGTGCGCACGGGGGTAGCGTGCAACAGATCGGGCAGCGCTATGGGACTGCGGGTCGGGGAGGGATCCTGCGGCGGCATGGGGGAGTCAGACACGAGAACGCCCAGAATGTTCCAACACTTCGCGCACATTGTCACGACACCCCGGTTTGGCAGTGATCAAGGTCAGCTCAAGACGCACAGCCCAGCGGCCGAGTTAGCTCGCGACAAACAAGGACTACTGATAGTGTTTCCGTCCCGATGCTCCCCCCGTAAAGCAGAGCACCGCCGTAAAGCAGAGCACCGCCGTAAAGCAGCGCACTCAGCTCCGCGCGTTATGCACATTGAGGGTCGCGTGGGAGAAGCTTAGCCTTGGCGGCTTGCTCGGACGTCACTTTCACGGCTCAGCCAGACACCCCGAGATCCGGCGAAGGCCTGATCGCCTACTACACCTTCCAAGCCGGCGAAGGGGCAATAGTCGACCTCCCAAGCCCACTCGCTGACCCCATGATCTCCAAATTTCCGGCCCTAGCGCGGTAGAGTGGATGGCCAACGGGGGGCCAAATATTTTCGCTCACACTTCGGCCAGCAGCGGCGTGGCCGCCACGCTTTACGAACAGATCGCCGCACCGGGCACCGGCAGCCACGCTGTGAGCTTCGAGCTTCGAGCTTTCGGCGAAGGCAGCCAAGGTTGAGCCAGGCATGCCCGCCAGAATGTTGAGCTACGGCGGCGACGGCAAGGCGGCCAATTTCATGCTCGGCCAAGAGAACGACGAGGTCGTCGTCCGGCTTCGTACTAATGGCCCCGGCACCAACGAAGGGGGCAAACTGCAAAGCGGTGGGGAGCCGATCCAGGTCGACAAGCAGATCCGCTTCACGCCCGCACATTACGTGGTGACTTACGACATCGAGCAGGTCCTACGCCTCTACGTCGACGGGACCCGCATTCGCGAGACTCGCCTGGATGTCCCGGGGCCGATGACGGCTCCCCGACGAAATTGGGCTCCAGACTTTTCGCTCAACGTCGCGAACGAAGGCAGCAATGACCGTCCTTGGCTAGCCACGGCATACTTCCTGGCGGTCTACAACAGCGCCCTCGACGCGACTGAGATGCAAGAATACTACGCCACCGGCGTCGCCCAATAGTCTCCCGTCACGGGGTCGCTGGCCATCGCAGGAGCGCGGCGCCTGAGTCTTCACCGGCTAAGCCTGCATCGCTAGGACCATCAGTGCGGTGATCGCCGCCATGCCCACCACGAAACCCAAGCTCCGGATCGGATGCCAGTTGGCGATGTAGCTCACCGTGTAGAGGACCCGCGCTCCCACGAAGATCATACTCCACTGGGAAATGTCCGCATCCGGCACCGCCGCCAACTTGGCCATCAAGACACTCGCCACAAAGGGGGCAAAAGACTCGAAGGCATTCTGGTGTGCCCACAGCGCGCGGAGCGGAGCCCCTTTCAGTCCTTCATGCTGGACGCGGGGCTGAACGTTGTCATAGCCGCCCTCGGACTTCAGCATGGCGCCGGCCACGAGCGTCCAGCGCGGCATGTAGATGAGGTAGTAGCTGATCAGAATGCAAAGATAAGGCGTGTACATGGTGTCTTCCTCAGCCCAAGAGACCTGGCTTGAGCGAAATCGATAGGCTCCTAGGCCCACCGGCGAGGCCCCACGCTAGTGCGGGATCCAGAAACACGGAAGGGCATTCGAGATCACTGCTCACTCGGGCTGATAGCAGTGATCTCGACGAAATAGGGACAACTCTGTTTCTGCCGCAGGATCTTATGGTCGCGATTCCCTTCAAGTGAAGTGAATCGCGTACTAGCACCGGACCCAGGCCAAACGGCACGCTCAGTGCCGTACTTCCGTGTGCTGCCGCGAGCACTGAATAACCTGGGGTTCTAGTTCGCGGCGTTTAGCGCCCGAGTCGCTACCTCAAGCAATATTGAATGATTGATAGGCTTGGTTATCCAAACGGTTTCCACCGCCGAGTGGCTCATTTCGTCGACGTTGTTACCCAAATCGGCAGTCAACATGACCACCGGTAGAGTCGCGAGTCCGTCAATTTTCCGCAGCGCGCTCACCATTTTTTTTCCGTCCATGCCCGGCATCACCACGTCGCAAAGCACAAGAACCACTGCTTCAGATTTCAGCATCTCCAATCCCTCAGCAGCGTCCGCCGCTTCCAATACGTCGAAACCATTCTTACCGAACAGCTGCTTGAGTTCTTTTCTGGCTACCGCCGAATCATCGACAATCAATATCTTCCCCGCCATGGTTTCCACCTTGCCCCTCGTCGCGTCAGCCGCATCAGCACTACGGGTGGTTCCGCCTATGGGTTTATTTCTCGCTGAAAATTCTTTTCGTCAGAAGCCCGAGTCGCAAATCGGACCACTACTCCCGGCCCAATGCCTGTCCCGGCTCAATGCCTGCGATCCAGAGGCGACCACCGGTCCATCGCCTCGCCGACCAACTGGGCCCACCCCGAGTCGCGCCGATCGAAGGACGCCACGGCAGAGCTCGGCCGACGCGGCACCAGGATGCGCAAGTACCGACCGTTTCGATACACAATCAACTCAACGTCCGAGTTTAGTCCCACGGCTCGCAACGACTGGTCGAGGGCGAACTTCGTCGTCGTCGGGTGCCCGGCTACCGCGACGATCAAGTCTCCGCCACGCCCGGTCGCCCGCGATATCAATCCGGCACGCGCCGCGCGAGTTCCAATTCTTACTGAAACAATTCGAACACCAAATACGCCGCCGTCCTGTGCCGCCACCGCGCTGATACCCAGGTTGATGGCCGGGGCTAGGCGCGGCCCCGCCGCGAGAATGAACTGCCGGATGGTCGCGGAAGGGATACCGACCCGAGAATGTCAGGCGCAGCCTGTCCTTGGGTCAATACACGCGTGTCCTACGATGGCGGCAATCCTGCCGTGGTCGTCAAAAATGGGCGTACCGGCTTGCGGGGCTGCTGCGAGTTGGAACACTCCAAACAACTGTGTGTTGTACGCACCCGTGGCTCGAACAGCCCGCCGCACTACCGCAGCTACCATGCGACCCGCCAACGGATACTGGAACGGGCCGATCGCAGCGGCGGCAGCGGCCTGGAACCCCGCTTGTCCGAGCTCGGAACTCGCGCCAGAAAGTGTCGCAAGATCCCATCCACAATGGGTATAGAGAACGCTCAAGGGCCGCACCTGGAGCCGACTTCGCCCGCCCGAGATTCCGGTACCAAATCCGATTGCCGACAAGCTGGTCAGGACCATGCCCGGAGCCACCACCACTCCAAGCGCGACTTGAGTGTTGCCGCAATACAACACCACGGTCGACGCCAGCGCACGCTCACGCGGTAGGGGCCCCCCATGTTTCGCGGGCATCCGGCCCTCGCGAGGACGCCGAAAGTCCTTCGCCGTTGCCGGAGTCGAGACAAGGCACGCGGCCACGAGGGCGGGCAGGAGACACGCTCCAGCAAGATGTTTCCGATCGATCACAGCTGTAGTCTTTCAGCACCCGTTGCACGGGTCGACAGCAAATACTCGTTGCCACTTCCACTGCGGGGAAATTCACAAGATATCGGGCTTCGACAATCGCCATCCCTACAATTTCTCCTACGGCTCGGACATCGCCGCGAGCGGTCTCGGCCTACATCGAGGGGGGCCGGCGACTGTCTCGTCTAGCCTGACTGAGGGCGGCGGCGGCACGGGAGGCTACCCCGCGGTTGGACAGCAGCTTCTCCGCGGCTTTCCGCCATGTCTTGTTCGCTGGGTCAGCGAGCAATAGCGTCTCGACATGATCGATGGCCTTCTCGGGCGTGTCGCTCAGCGCTTGGTAAGTTTCGATCAAATTTTTCTGGACGGTCAGCACCGCGGAATCGGGCAGCTCGTAACTTTCCAGTGCGGTCTCTTGCAGTGAGCAGGCGAGGGCGACACGCTGTGTTTTCTTGCAGTGAGCATCCAGCATCGTCACGACAATGAGCTCTGTTGGCAGCAGGGTCAGCAGCCCCTCGCATGCTGCTGCGGACAGCGGCTTAGATCCGGGCAGCCGAGCCACACAGTTGAGCGCCTTACGTACTAGCGCGGGCAGCGGGGGCTTTTGAGCGCTCACGACCTTTGCGTAAAACTCAGCTATGGTCAAGCTGTCGCCGCCAGCCTTGAGCCGAGTCTCGATCCGTAGGAAGGCTTCCTCGTGAGTGGGTCGCACTTCAAGAACACGAGTCAACGCAACTGCTGCGCCATCCGTATCCCCCAACATGCCGAGTAAATAGTCTGCCGCTCGAATCAAGACCATGACCTGGTCGTCCAGCTCGAGATCTCGCAAGCGCCTTTGCTGAATCACCTGTCGGTAGGCGGCGCCCAGACGCGCCTCAACATCGCTGCCGTCGCGGGCAGCAGCCGCATGAAGTCGCTCCCACAGCGCCGAGTCGGCTTGCCCGATCTTCATTTCCGAGAGGATGATCTCCAACGCTGCCGCCGGAGGCTCTAACTTCGTCTCGAGCATCTTCTCAAGACGCTGTAATCGCAGCGTCCGGGCCTTGTCCGGTCTATCCATATCGCGCGGATGCTAACGCGCTTTTCGACACGAAAGCCAGCCGGACGGCAGCGCCCTGCATTCGCCCCACACAATGGCTACATTGGCGGATAAAGCCCCTGCGCCTGCAGGCGCCCTTAGCGCAGACGTTTCTCGTTAAATCCGTCGATTCCCGCCACGTAGAAAGCCGCGACAAGTTTGGTCCCCGCTGGCGGTTTTTCCTATGACCAGTCGCGCTACGCTCCCCGGGCTAATGACTGACATCCCACAACGATTCGTCGATTCCATCGACACCCCGATCGGCATCTTCCAATTCGTGGGCAGCGCTGACGGCGTGCTGCTCGCCACTGGTTTTTGTGACGGGCACCCCCGCATGCAACAACAGCTTCGCCGCTGGGCGGAGAATTCAACCGGCCTCGTCCATCGCCGCACGTCGTGGATCCTTCGCGATCAGTTGCAAGGCTACTTCGATGGAGACGCCGGATGCCTCAACGAGTTGCCCACCACCGCCGAGGGCACAGTATTTCAGCGCGATGTTTGGAGCGCACTCCAGACAATCCCTCGAGGACAAACTCGCTCCTATGCGGACATCGCCCGAAGCATCGGTCGTCCCAAAGCCGTCCGAGCCATAGGCCTGGCCAATGGCGCAAATCCCGTCGCGATCGTCGTCCCCTGTCATCGGGTGATCGGAGCTGACGGCTCGCTCGCGGGTTACGGAGCTGGAGTCGAACGCAAACGCTGGCTCCTCAAACTCGAGGGGATTGTGCCAACGGGTCCAACCTCGCAGACCGAGCTTTTTCCGCTCGCCTGAAGGCGTCTCTGGCATTGGGTTGTGACTACCCGGCGGCCATCCGTGGAAAATCCGCCGATCCTGGTGCCTAGGCCTGTCGTCCGACGGCTGAATAGGCGCCCAGGCTCACGTGTAATGTGGACAAAGGTATGAAGTTACCGACACTATAAGTTCCGGGAGAAACCCGGTTTCTTGCCGGTAATTCAATAACGGTGCGGTCACCCCGACGAGCCAAAGCGTCGCTAGGAATGCTCGTTTTCGCAAGGGGCCATGATATCCTAGGGGGCTGATGGATCCCATTGACGAGGTCGAAGAGCGGGCGCTGGCCCGCATCGGTAGCGTGCTTAACGGCAAGTGGACCATCGATAGCGTGCTGGGCGTCGGCGGAATGGCGTCGGTGTTCGCAGCAACCCATCGAAATCGCAACCGCGCTGCTCTGAAGATGCTCCATATGGAGCTCTCGACCAACCGGGAGATTCGCGAGCGTTTTTTGCGGGAAGGCTACATCTCCAACTCCGTAGGACACCCCGGCGCCGTCCGGGTCCACGACGACGAGGTAGCGGAGGACGGCTCCGCCTACATCGTCATGGAGCTGATCGAAGGCGAGTCGCTGGAGACACGAGTAGCTCGCAAGGGAGGCAACCTCCCCGCCGAAGAAGTGTTGTCCCTCATGGACCAGGTGCTCGACACCTTGGCCTCTGCCCACGACAACGGCATCACCCATCGCGATATCAAACCCGACAACCTCTTCCTCGACCGCTCCACAGTCGTGAAAGTCTTGGATTTCGGAATCGCCCGACTCAAGGAATCGGGGCGTTCCGGCGGTACGAAAACCGGCAGTCTACTCGGGACCCCCGCGTACATGGCGCCGGAACAAGCCCGCGGGCGCTGGAACGACGTCGACGCGCAAACCGATCTCTGGGCAATCGCCGCCACCGCCTTCAGTCTGATAAGCGGGCGACTGGTGCACGAGGCCGAGACCCTCAACGAAACCTTGGCCCGGGCAATGCAGGAACCCGCGCCACCCATCGCGTCCGTGATGCCTGGGATTCCGGTGCCAGTCGCCGACTGGATCGACAAAGGGGTGGCCTTTGAGAAGTCAGACCGCTTCGAGGATGCGCGGGCGATGCAGGACGCCCTGAGGGAGGCATACGCAAGCAGCTTCGGATCCGAGGCCCGAGACGCCATGCTGTCCTTACCCGACTCCTCCTCCCGCAGCTTCGGTGGCTCACCGGCGACGCTCTCCCTCGAAGACGTAGACGAACTCGTCGTTCCGATAGATGGCGATTCCTCACGACCCACGAGTCCGCTGATCGACGGAATGGCGGGCGTGCCGATCGCCGCAACCTCCCCGAACCCGACACTGACGACCTCCAGCGGAGTGGTGACGAGCAGCGGCGATCTGATGCCCAACATCAGGCCGCGTGCTTCCCGCGGCACCCTGCTTATCGGAGCTGCCGCAGTGCTTGCGGTATTGGGCATGGCCTTCGCGATGTCCGACTCGGAAGACGAGACGACCCACGCTACGGATACGAGCCCTGCCATCGCCACAGCAGCTCCATCCGCGAAGCCGGCTTCTGTCACTCCTCCCGTGGCAGCTCCGGCCCGTCCGGACAATGCGAACGAAGAAGTGGATTCAGAGGACAAGGAAGTGGCGCCGCCAGCTCCCGCCCCCGTAGCCATACCAGCCAAAGCCAAAAAATTGTGGAAAAAGCCTAGAAACGTCCGCACGTGGAAACCCAAACCGAAACCCAAAAAAGCCCCTGCGTATCTCTAAACCGTCGTCCTGAATGACGCCCGGCCTCGGCCGCTACGCGGCATTCCCGTTCCGGACACCGGGCGCTGTTGCCACGGAGTCGCGCCGGGTGAATTGCTGCGAACGACTAGCGTCTGGGGTACGCTGGCTTCGATGTCTCGGCTTCGTCTTGTCTCGCTGCTCGCCGTCGCTCTCTGCGCAGCGACTTGGCACACACCGGCTTGGGCAATCTCCGAGTGTGAGGACACCAAGAAGCTGGGCGACCGTGCAATGGATGATTCTCGCTATAGCGACGCCCTGGCCGCGTACAAGAAGTCCTACGAGTGCAATGGAGAACCCAGCCTGCTCTACAATCGAGCCCGGGCTCTGGAGGCCCTGGGTCAGTTTCCCGAATCGTTGAAGCTGCTGCTGCAATTTCAGAACGCCGCCCCTGAGAGCCTCCTCAAAAGGGTTCCGGGACTGAGCGATCTCGTCGCGGAAACTAGGAACAAGGTCACCACTCTCGACATCCGCTGCAACGTGGAGGGCGCGGAGGTGCGAACACGGGATCAGGTGGTCGGAACGGTGCCCTTCGCCGAGCGTGTTCTGATCAATGCCGGAGGCGCCACCATTCAAGTAGCGTTGGACGGGTACCTACCGTGGGAGCAACATCTCGATCTTCCCGGCGGCGGCCAAGTCGTGTTGGACGTAAAGCTCCACACCAACGACAAAGACGGCATGCTAGTCGTCGAATCCCCCGCCTCTGGTTCCCAGGTATTCATCGACGATAAACTTGTCGGGACTGTCCCTACAGAGACACGCGTCTCTCCTGGCCCTCATCAAGTCGTCGTCACCCATTCGGGCTACTCGGACGCCGAAGAGTCCGTCGTGGTGCCGGCAGGGACAAGGAAATCCCTTGTGATGAAGATGGTGGAAAGCTCCTTCTTGAGCTCTTGGTGGTTCTGGGGCGGAGTCGTCGGCGTGGTCGCAGGCGGCGCAGCAGCCGGCTATATGCTGTTCCCAGAAGCCGAAGAAGCCGGTCGGGGAGACATCGCGCCAGGTCAAATCGAAGCCCCATTGATGGTGCAATTCTGATGGCCCGCCGCCTACTGAAACGACTAGCCCGCGGCTTGCTACCGGTGGGCGCCCTCACGTCAATCCTGGTCGGAGGCTGCAACGAAGGCCCAACCCAGGTCACCCTCCTGCTCACCACGGATCTGCCCTGCAGCGAGCTCAGCGAGGTGTCTATCGCCAGCGGTGCCGTCGGGCAGATCGACTGAAAGACTCCGCAAGCTGTCACCACAAGCTGTAACAGCGGCTCACCTGAGTCCCGGATCGGCAGCATCGTAATCGTGCCCAGCGGCGGCGAAGACGACGCCTTCGAAGTTCGAATCGTCGGCTCGACCACATCGGGGGAAAGCATCGTCGCCCGTAGAATCGCGCGCTTTGTCGCCCACGAACAACTCACCATCCCAGTGATTCTTCGCGGCAGTTGCGCAGACGTGCCCTGCGCCGCCGATGAGTCCTGTGTCCAGGGGGCCTGCGTCTCTGCCGAGATTCAAGACGTCGGCTCCTGCGCAAGCGCCGGGTGCAGGGAGGACGTATTGCTGGCATCAGCAGATGGCGATGCCGGAGCCCTCGAAGACGTGTCTGTCACCCGAGATGTTGCGGTCCCCGAAGCCTCCACTCCGAGTGGTGGCGACAGCCAAAGCGATAGCCAATCCGAAGCGGTAGCCCCCGACGGCGGCTTCCATGGATGCCCCGAGATGATGTTGCTCGTTGATATCTCGGGGTCCATGGACCTCGACGGACGCTGGGATGGCGCCAAGATAGCTATCCAAAATTTCCTCAGCGCCGATCGAGATCCGGGAGCGCGGATCTCACTCAGCTACTTCCCGTTGCGCGTCGGTGACATCCCGAACTACTGCAGCGGCGATGCCAGCTGCAACGGCTGGGGAACTTGCGAGGGACTCGCCTTCACCTGCAGCACCCCAGATTCTTGCTACTGCAGCGATACCTGCGAAGCCATCAGCTACACCTCGCCGATCCTGCCCCTCAGTTCTGTCCCTCTGCTCACGGGGCTCAGCGAGCTGCTCGGAAAGACGGCGGGCGGGAGAACTCCGACCCGGCCGGCAGTGGAGGGCTCGCTAGCCTACCTGCAACTAAACGCCAACCCCACCTACCCTGCGAACCTCGTTTTGATCACCGACGGCGAACCCGACGGGTGCACCGACAACACCATCCCAGACGTAGAAGCCCTCGTTGCTGCGGGCAACCCGGCCGTCAGGACCCACGTCATATCCATCGGTGTCATCCAGGACGTCGGCAACATTGCCATCGCCGGCGGCGGCCGCTACGACTCGGTTCCTACCAACAACGTCCAGAACGGTGTCGAGGACGCGCTGACACGAATCTTCGACGCAGTTCGCTGCAACTAGCGCCAGTGTAGCTCGGGAGCCTCGCTAGGTCAGTTCGATTCTGCGCAGAGTCAGTCGGAATTAGAGCAGGGTCAGAGGTAGCGCCAAAGGCAGCGCCAGGGCAACGTCGCTAGAGCCAACGTGCCCCCCGGGGCATGTCAGCTCAAGGCGCGACGCAGCGGACAGCTACTAGGCGCGCTTCCTGAACGGTAGCAGTTGAGCAACTTGCGAGAGCACTCGGCGAGCAGGCGACGGGTCTCTCGACGCTGTCCTTTTACCCGAGGGATGCTCAGATCGTCGTAGGCAGTAGTCTGATGCCTCATCCAGGCGATAGTCGCGGCCTCCGCCCGTCGCTCTACCGACATGCGCTGGGTGCGGGCAACCGTACCGCTACCGACAGGAACCGCGTGATCCGATATCGCACGAGCCAACTGCGTCTCAAGCTCAGCGTACCGAGCGTCAAAGCTGAGGAAGCGCGTCACCGTGGATTCAAATTCAGCGGCATAGGCGATCTGTTCTTTGGCCCGCCGCAGCCTCCCCGTCTCCAGCTTTCGCGCGTAGGTGGGATCCGCACGCTCCGCCACCAACGCCTCAGCCAGCCGCTCGATACGTTCGCTGGGGGCATAGATCCCTCGAGAAAAACTCTTGCGTCCGCGCATCTCCTTCACCACCCAACAGGGGCCCTCCTTCTTTACTCTACGACTGAGGGCGGCGTCCCCCGGGGGCAGTAGACACCAGTCGTCAGGCACCGAAAGCTGTGTCCCGTCAGCGGTCAGGACGCAGCGCGGCGCCAGGCTGGGCGCTACCTCACGGGTCTGCTCGGGCATCGCCGGACTTGTAGCAGACTCCGCCCCAAAGTGGCGCAGGGGCGCCATTGCGCCCCTGGACGAGTCAAGGACGAGCGCGGGGTTTGCGGGAGGGAGCTAATTATTGCTGACAGTCGGGATCTTCACTGTCAGTCAGGAAGTCTGCATCGTCGTCCACACCGTTAGTGCAGTCGGTCTCCGGCACGGTCGGATTGCACACTACGGACAGTTCGTAGTCAGCCGTCTCGCCTTCGTAGAGCGTGTCGACCACCACGTGGTAGGTCTTGCCCTCCTCTACATAGGCCATAGCGCCGTAGTAATTCGTATCCAGGCAGTCGTAGGGATCGCAGCTACCGGCGACGTCCTCGATGACGGAAACGACCACGTAGCTAGTGATGTTGCTGGTGGTAAACCAGGTGTATCCCGTCGAGGTCGCCGTGAAGGTGTAGGCGTACTCGGGTCCGGGGGCCGAGAAATCATTGCATAGGTAGTCGTCGATAACGTCCGTTGCCCCCGCGCCGGAAGTGGTACCCGACAAGCGCAAGGTCCCGCAGTCCACAGTCTCCTGCGGCTCACAGGTGGCCCCTGTGCTGCAGCTGGCTTCACAGTCCGGGTCATCGCAGTCGATGAGGAAATCGCCGTCCTCATCGACCCCATCAGAACAACTGGTTTCCGTGCTCGTCGGGTCGCAGATCACGGCCAGACCGAAGTCCACTTCCGCGTCATAGTAGCCTTCCACCGAAATGTAGTAGTTGACCCCCTTGCGCGCCGTGAAACTCGTTGCGTAGAAGTTGCCAGAGGTGCACGATAACGGGTGGCAGTCGGCGCTTTCCCCAGTCACTTCGATTTGCTGCGTGGGGGATTGGCTGAGCCCATAGTACGCAACGTTGCATCCAGCACCTGCAGGCAGAGTACAATCCGTCTGCGCCGTGGTGTCGTCAGCATACTGAGACACGGTCGAATCGATATCGTACAGATAACTGTAAAATATCGTGCTCAAGTTTGGACTATCGCCCCAAAACACGTAGCCACCGCGAACGAAGTTGTCGTCGTAGCTAAAGTTGTCGAGCGGCGCGTAGTAGAATAGGTAGTTGTAGTCAGGGTTGGAGTACTGCCAAGACGCCAGCACTGAGACATCCACGTCCACATCAAAGCTCTCGCCGGGAGCTAGCGCCGGGACCTTCCACGCGTTGATGCCATCGATCAGACCCATGCGTTCGAACAGCACGTCGACGTTGCCGTGGTCGTTGCAAGTCGCCGCCGGACAGAACCCGTCATCGATCTGATAGTCCGGCTCTAGATAGGCATACATCGGGAAGTTATCGTCGCCGGGTACCGGCGTGGGACCCGCCCCCATGATGTTCTGAATGGTCACGAAACCCGGCGCAAAGTCCTTATCGGAGTAGAAATTCTGCACAGGCACCGTCATCGAAAACAGTGGACTCTCCTCGATGGCGGATACGGTCGCGTAGGATGTCTCATCGAATAGGCTCAGCAGAACTTCCCGCTCGTCTGGACCGGTATCGTAGGAAAACTGATACACCCGCTCCGGGCCACCCAAGCTCAGTCCAGGCATGCAAGCGTATTGGCTCATTTTGCTTTCGCCACCCGTGGTGGTGCCCGCAAGCACCGAGCCACAACCCACAACATCCGAGAAGCTGCAGGTGTTGTTGACACAACCTTCCGCGCTGACGCAATCGGGATCCCGGCAGTCAATGAAACCATCACCGTCGCCGTCTACACCGTCGGAACAGTCTCCCTCGGCCGAAAGGGCCGGACAAACCACTGAGGCCTGGTAATTGAAGCCCGCGGCATCATCACCATCGACCACTAGGTAGTACGTCTCTCCGGCAACCGCGTCGAAGCGAACCGAGTAATAGTCCGAACCCACGCAATCGAAGGAGTAACAACCGTTGCCCTGATCGTGAATGACGGTCAACAGCGGGTAGTTGGACGCCGCGCTTACGGTGAACACCACTTGCTCGGTCGCTGTGGCCGTGAACTGATAGGTGTACTCAGGCCCGATGGCTGTCGCTTGGGGGGCGCACATGGCGTAACTGTCCACCATCGAGGTAGAGCCAAAAGCCGCGGTATCCCCGGCGACGAGCGTGTCTCCACAACTCAGCACATCGACTGGCTGGCATGTCTCGCAACCGGCACTACCGATACAATCATCGTCGTAGCAATCGAAGAGATGGTCGTTGTCGTTGTCAAAGCCATCGTTACAGCTAGTTTCCACTCCCACTGCGGAACACTCGGCGAGGAAGTCCAGCGCCATATCTGCGCCGTTGTCTGGCTGATCAACGATGACGTAGTAAAACGCGCCCGGGGTGTAATCACCTTCCGCGATGCGGATCGAATACCAGTTCGCTGCGACGCAGTTCCCCGGATCCGGACTATCGCCAACTTCTCCAACCACCGAGATGAACGCGTAGTTGGTCGCGTTGCCGACGCTGAAGACGATATCACCGTCATCGGGTGCTTGAAATCGTTGGACCCATTCACTGCCGCCCAAATCCAAGGCCTCCGCCGTCTCCGGCGCGATGCAGCTATACGCAGTAGCGGCATAATTTGATCCGGCGAAGGTGCACTGATCCGAGAGACTGACGCCACAGGACAATGGGTCCATCGAAGAGCAGGACGCGAGGCGCTGCTGCATGCTGGATATCACGGAAGGCTCCGCAAGGCCGGAATAGACTCCACTACCGGCATCGTCATTCCCGCAACCCGCCCCGCCCGCAATCGCTACCCCCGCTGCGAGGGCCGCCATGAAGCGTTCTTTTAGATTTCGCATGTGTTCGCTATTCCGGTGCTCGTTACCGCAGTCCACTCACGAACAACGTCGAGTGTTGTTCGTTCGATTCAGCACGCGCCGTTGCGACGCAGGCGAGGTGAAGGGACCTTCAACTAATCAGCGTACCAGCGTAATCCTTCACTTGCCAAACCCAGAATCATGAAAAACATTGGGCAGCACATCAACCTACAAGAACCCGACTGCAGGTAATCGTCTGTGGCACAGGCAGGCTGTGTATCGGTAATGACGCGGCAAGCCCCACAAGAACTTCAGGTGCATGCAACTGCGGGTATTGTAGGTGCCGCCCTGCAGGCGCACACCTTGTGCATCCGTGTCACATCAGATCTCTTGGCATTACGAGCTAAACGCCCCTCTTGACGCAACGCGCGCGACTCAAACCGGCAGTGTGCACAGACCGCAATAAACCCGACTCATCGATTACTTGAGCTAACTCACGTGAACAAACTCACGGGGCGCGAGTTGCGGCCAGGCTGTACCGGGCTCCGCAGTTTCATTGTCCACAACACAACTCGTTCTCAACGCACGTCCGCCCTTCTCGCAATCAATAGTTATCGATGTGGGATACCAAGAGCCTCAAGGGAGTAGCGAGTCGCCGCGCGCTCCAGTTTATCGATGCGAAGGTTTATCGATGCCGAAAATTTATCGACGTAAGACACGGCATCGTGGCGGTGCCCAGACCGTCCTAGGTGGGCCCGCGACGCGCATCGCTACGCGCAGTTTTACCGACGAATGTGCGACGTATTTCACGCGGGCTCCACGGCAGTCGACGCGGAGTCTCACCGCGAATCTATCGCAAGGGCAACTTCAGGAAGTGACCAGTCATTAAGTGCCGTGCTTGAACCTCCGACCCCTCCCCATCAGCTGTGGGGGACAGCCCTCGGTGACTGCCGCAATAGGCCTTCCTGCAGCCGCCGATGATTGCGTATCGCTGGTTGGATAATGATACGATCTGCGCCGTGAGATCTGCCTGTAGTCTCCCAATAGCTAACGCCCTCACGCTGGGTGCGACGAGGCATGCGCGGTGAGTGACCCTCGACGACATCGGGCGCTGCGCGGGCTGATTCGGCTATCAGACATTCTGTCCACCAGCCTGGCGATGGTACTCGCGTACCATCTTCAGGAGTCGCTGGTGGGCACGATCCCAGGTCTGCGCGCAGCAACCGAGATATGGATGTTCGTACTGGCCCTCTATATTGCGCTGCCCGTGTGGGTGGCGCTCTTGACGTGGCAACGCCTCGACCGAATTCTGGAAGCACCGCTTTCGGCGCTGCGTTTGACCGCGGAACTGGCCCGAGTGCACGCCTTCGGCGGAGCTCTCGTATTGGCCGTACTCTGGCTAGCGCAGATCGTTCTCAACCGATCCGTCTTCGGGCTTTTCATCTCAATCAGTTTTCTCCTGATGTGGGGTCAACGCCTGCTCCTACTCCGTTGGGCGCGGGTTCAGTTTTCGTCGGGAGTGGGGCGAGACCGCGTGCTGTTTGTTGGTCAGCTCAAGGTTGCTCTGAATGTACGCGCCCACCTCGCGGGCAGTCCTTGGCCGCCAGATTTCGTGGGGGTACTGACGGACGAGGCGAAAGCTGACGAGACAGGCGCAGATTCGATCCTTGGAAAACCCACAGTTCTACAAGCTGTGCTGCACGATCACGCGGTAGATCACGTCATCTTCGTCGCTCCTTTCGAGTCTCTGTCGGCAACTGAAGAGTTCATCGCGATCTGCGAAGAGCAGGGCGTAGCCGCCGAGTTCGCCTTGCATCGCGACGAACGGGAGTTTCGACGCCCACGCATTGCCCACTTCCACGGCGAACCGCTGCTCACTTACGATTCGCCACCGAAACGCCCGGAGAGTCTAGCCCTCAAACAGATTGGCGACACCGTTGGCTCCGGCCTGTTGCTGCTCATTTCAGCTCCCCTGCTGTTCATGGTCGCGGTCGCCATCTTGTTAACCATGGGGCGCCCGATCCTTTTCATCCAAGAGCGAATCGGCCGCCGGGGACGCCGCTTCTCGATGCTGAAGTTCCGCACTATGGTGGTCGACGCCGAACAGCAGAAGGGCGAGCTGGAACATCTCAACGAAGCCGGCGGCCCAGTATTCAAATCAGCTACGGACCCACGAGTCACGAGGCTGGGAAATTTCCTCCGACGAAGCAGTATTGATGAGCTCCCCCAGCTCATCAACGTACTCAACGGTTCCATGAGCATCATCGGACCGCGCCCATTGCCAGTGGCCGAACAGCAGAACATTCGCGGCCATCACCGCCGCCGGCTGGCACTCAAGCCGGGCATCACCGGTCTCTGGCAAGTGAGCGGCCGCAGTAACATCACCTTTGAGGCCTGGATGGAGCTCGATCTGCGCTACGTGGATGAGTGGTCCCTCGGCCTCGATCTGAAAATATTGCTGCTCACGATCCCAGCAGTCCTCTTCGGGCGAGGCGCGCGCTAAGAGCAGACCCTAATGAGGCTCTGCGAGCGTCCGGAAGAGAGACCTACGATCAGAGGGATTCGGGAGTAACAACGCAGGCACGATCTAGCTTGGGTCGGGCGGAAGCGGTGGATTCTACGATCCGTTCCGCAGCGCGGCTCCCAACCCGCGCCCGAATCAGTCCAGCAAAGTGGGAGGGTACTCGCGCTTCTGACGCTGAACGTTAGCGTAATAGCCCATTTGCAAGCGCCGCCAGCTCCCCAATCGTTCACTCAGCTTCTCGGTCGCCAAGGGGCGTTGACGGCTGATCTCGTGCCGCTCGCCGGGGTCGCGAGCCAAATCGTACAGCCGAGTTCGATTGCGATGCACATCGAAGATCAGTTTCAGGTCATTTCTTACGACCGCGTATTGATGGGCCATGGGCGTACGCACCGCCATGTACACGGACCGGTCGGAAGACTCCTCGCCAAACAGGTCTTGGCCCTGAAAACTGGGGTGGAGCGGCAGGCCCATCAGCGAAAAGAGCGAGGGGGGGACGTCCACATGCTGGGCCAGGCGGTCATCGATTCGAGGCTTCATGCCGGGCGCCCGCACAATGATGGGTACACGCATGACTTCGTTGAACAGGTCACGAGAGTGACTAAAGAAACCGTGCTCCATAAACGCCTGACCCGTATCCCCCGTCACTACCATCACCGTTCGATCCCAAGCGCCGGTTTTCTTTAGATGGTCGATCAGGCGTCCGAGCTGCGCGTCTACGTAGCCTAGGCTTTCCGAGTACAGGCGCTTCGCGATTGGCAGCTGGTCCGGAGTCAGCCGAGCGAAGGTAAATCTAAACGTTTCGCCCGGCTTGGAAAAACGGCGCTCGTGGTCCGCCGGCACTTCATAGGGCACATGACTGTTTTGCAAGTTCATGTAGATGAAGAATGGCTTCGTCTCGTCGTCGACCCACTCAATCGCCTTGTTCACCGTAAAACGATCGTCGATCTTTCCAGCCCGTTTAGTGCCCTTGACGAACTCCAGAAATCCCGGGTTGTCCCGCGGCACATACGTGGGTCCTTCGAAAGTTTCGGAGTGCAGGATGTAATCCAAACCACCTGTATCCAGATAGTGCAGAAGATTTCCCCACGTCTCGTTCTGTGAGGAGATGAGCGCCGTACGATATCCGAGGGATTTCAGCACATCGTAAATCATCACACGAGGGTACAGCGGGTTCTTCTCGTAGGGCATGATCGGTCGCACCGGATAGTGGGACGACAAGGGGCATGGATCGGCCCAATCGGAATGACTGGCCTGAGTGAAGGCGTTGCTGA
>SPKZ01008598.1_pt1 | contig 34769 bp, 32 predicted proteins | sample 2456571 | NCBI WGS metagenome assembly SPKZ01 (sample SAMN11192286, study PRJNA482655) | marine metagenome | biome: ENVO:00000447; feature: ENVO:00000244|ENVO:00000211|ENVO:00000569|ENVO:00002023; material: ENVO:00002151; isolation source: ocean water from marine abyssalpelagic zone ...
AAAATAGCAGTAAAATGTAGAAATGAATTAAAAGAATTATTCAAATGTCTAAAAGAAATTGATATTTTAGTATCAAGAAGTGAAAAAACTCCTTCTTTTGATGTGCATTTACCAATAATGAGTTTGCCTTATATTTTAGAAATGAAAAATACAAATGAACTGCCCAAAACAAAAGCATATTTACAAACAAAAGTAAATAAAAAATATAAGATCAAAAAAGAAAAAGGCAAAATAAATATAGGTATTTGCTGGAGTGCTTCGCTTACAGGTGAAAGTTATGAAGGAAAAGTATTTGCTTTAAAATACCTAGAAGATTTTATTAATTCTAAGAATATAAATGTATACTCCTTACAAGTAGGATCCCAAAAAGCGGATATTAAAAAACTTTCTTATGAAGATAAAATTATTGATTTAAGTGCCCACTTAAGTGATTTCTCACAAACAGCTTCTTTAATGAAAAGTATGGATCTTATTATTTCACCTGATACTTCTGTTGCACATTTAGCAGGAGCCTTAAATAAACCTGTTTGGATTCTTTTGAAAAAAATTCCAGATTGGAGATGGGGGAATAAAGGCTTAAGTACTCCATGGTATCCAAGTGCTACTCTTTTTAGACAAAAAACAGCAAGAGTTTGGAGTGATGTTTTTGAATCCATGTCTGAAAAACTTTACGAAAATTTTAACATAAAAATATAATATTGAAGGAAAGAACATCATAAATTAAAAGAACGAGTGTTTCTTAGATTCTTTTGTCCTCAAAATCACTCTGTACTTTAATTGGGCTTTTCTTAGTTGGTTTTTAATGTAAGTGTGAGTATTTTAATTTTTTTGAAAATTCATTATAAACCTTGCACCCTTATCTCCATTTTCTACATTTAAGTGTGAGCCAAAACTGGCTTCAATGACAAGTCTTGCCATATAAAGACCCACTCCTGTGCCCTTGTCTTTTGTTGTGAAATAAGGATTAAATATTTTATTCTTTAAACTATGGGGTACTCCACCTGCATTATCTTCAATAAAGAATTCAATACAATCATCATTTTTAAAACTTTTGATTTGTATTTCTTTTTTTATTATTTTATTTTCAACCAGTGCTTCTTTTGCATTAGAAATAAGATTTATTAAGACTTGTTCAAACTCTGATTCTGTACCATAAATATATTTTTCTTGAATATCCATTAGAATCTTTATTTCATTTTCCTCCAATTGTTTTTTCATTAAATTTAATATTTTATTAACAGAAACTTCAATACTAAAATCTTTTTTTAATTTATTTGGGTTGAAATAATCTCTAAAATCATCAATAGTTTTACTTAAAAATTGAATTTGAAATTTGGTGCTTTCATCAAAATCTTTTACAAACTCTTCATTTATTTCATTAAAATCAAAAGAACTTTTTATATCCTGACAATAAAGAGAGAGAATGTTTAAGGGTTGTTTTAATTGATGAGATATCACATTTATCATTTCTCCCATTGCCGCCATTTTAGACTGATAGATAATTATTTCATTTTTTTGGTTTAGTTCGTTTTCTCTCATAATTTTATCTTCAAAAAGTTTGATATAAACCCTTAATTTTGAAGTGAATAATGCATTATTAATTGGTTTGGTTATATATTCAATGGCTCCTAAATCATAGCCTTTTTGTTGATATTAATCTTTATCATAAATACCTGTAATAAAAATCACTGGTATATCTCGTATTTTATCTATTCCTTTTAAATATTCTGCAAATTCAAAACCATCAATATCTGGCATTTGAATATCTGTAAGGATTAAATTGATATCTTTTTTCATAAGTTTGTCAATTGCGTCTTGAGCACTTTTAGAAACTTCAATCTTAACATCAAATTCATCTAAAATCATAAGAGATAAAGCGTCTAAATTTTGTTCTATATCATCAACAAGCAAAATTGTAAATAATTGTTTCATCTTTTTACCTACTTTTTTATTATATATCCAACACCACGGACATTTTTAATTAATTCAAAATCGATATGTTTTCTTATATCTCTTATATGACTAGAAATAGTATGCATGTCTTTAAAAGCATCTTCATAAATAAAATCTGCAATAGTATCAAAGGATAAAACTCTGCCTATATTTTTAATCAATAAATACAAAATTTCATTTTGTTTTTTTGATAAAATAATCATTTTTTTCTCTTTGAATAACTGCTTTTCAATTAAGTCATATTTATATCCATTTTGAAATTCAATGTAATCTTTAAAATGAAAATTTTTTATTATAGCATCCATTCTTAACTCTAATTCCGCGAGTTCAAATGGTTTTTTTAGATAATCGCTGCAACCAAGGGCATAGGCTTTTTTAATATTGGAGATATCCACCATTGCACTTATCATAATGACAGGAAAATCAATCTTTTTGTCTCTTAAAAATTCCAATACTTCAAAACCATCAACATTTGGCACGTTAATATCAAAAATAAAAAAATCAAAGTCATAAAGATTAACATCGTCTAACATATGTAAACCATCATCAAAACCAATTATTTCATGACCTTTTAATGTAAAATATTTTTCAATATGTTTTTTTAATAAAAAGTCGTCTTCAAGTAATAAAATTTTCATTTTTCTTCTTTATAAATGAAGCTAAATTTTGTAAAATTATTGACAGACTTAACTTTAACTTCAATTTTATTTTTTTTGCATACTTGCGCAACGATATCCAATCCAATACCTAAACCAAAATGATTGCTGTCTTCTTGAAAAAGATTTTTAAATATTTCATCTTTGTTTTTGATAATTCTACCTTGGTTTGAAATTGAAAAAACAATTTTATCATTTCTGTTTTTTACTTTTATTTTTATAGTGGTATTAGGACTTGCATATTTAATAGCATTGGATAGTACATTTAAAAGTAACCTTTTTAATTCTACATCATTTATATAAATCATTGGATTTTCAATTTCATTGTCAAATGAAAACGTAATATATTTTGTTTTTGCAAGAGGTTTAAAATATTTAATCTGTTTTTCTATAAATAAATCCAGTTCTAACCATCTGGGATCAAAAGGGCTGATTTCTTTTTTAATAGCATAATAAATATCGTCAGAAACCACATTTAAATTGATCATTGCTGCTTTAATACTATCCATATACTCACTGGTCCCATACTCTAATGTTTGCATCTCAATTCCTGTTTGAATGACACTTAAAGGTGTATATATTTCGTGAAAAGATTTTTCAAGCAAATTATTCAAAGAAGAAATAATTATACTTGTTTGAAGATGTGCTTTGACCCTAATTATCACTTCTTGTTCATTAAAAGGTTTTGGAATATAATCAATACCTCCCACTTCAAAAGCTTTAACTTTGTCTTCTATATTGGTAAGTGCTGATAAAAATATGACAGGGATATCTTTTAAATTCTTGTCTTTTTTTAAATTCTTGCAGGTTTCATAACCATCAATTATAGGCATCATAATATCCAGTAGTATTAAGTCTGGTTGGATGTTTTTTGCGATTTCAATGCCTTTTAATCCATCTTTAGCCATGAATAATTCATAACCATGTTTATCAAGCATATGTCTTAATACATTGATATTTTCTGAAACATCGTCTATTATAAGTATTTTTTTATTTAATGTTTTTTTCATAATACATCTGCTTCAATTTTATTTATTATTTCTTCAAAATTATAGTTATTAAGGTATTTTTTTAATACTTTTTTAGATTTCTGATTATTTATTTTTTCCATAATCTGAGATAACTTTTTATATTGTCCTAGTTTTGCATACTTAAGGATGTCTTGTTTTAACGCTTCATCCTCAATTACTATAAAATCATTTGCAACTCTTATACTCATTTTATCCTCAAATTCGAATTCTTTACCACTAAAAAAAATCAAAGCCTGCTCAATATCACTGAAACTATAGGGTTTTATTATATAATTTGTAAAGTACTGGCTAAGTAATTTTAAGTCTTCACTCATAACAGATGCGGTTAGCGCAATAAGAGGTAATTTTTTATTTGTTTTTTGTATATGTTTTACAATATCAATTGAATTATTATTACCAAGGTTCGTATCCAGAAAAATCATATCAACAGACTTATTTTGTAAATAATTTAAAAGTTCATCTTCTTTGTTAAATATTTCATATTTTATTTTCTTAGAATTTAAATAAGATTCAAGAATTGATTTTTCTTTATCTATTCTTTTGCCTATTAAAATGAAAAGTTCATTGTTCTTTTTGAGCGATTTTATTTCTTTAAGTTCAAAAACCTCTTTATTGAAAGCAAGAAAATTTTCTTTAGAAGATTCACATTTAATCACAAAAGAAAACTTACTTCCTTCATTTTTCATGGAATCGATTTTTAATTCACTTCCTAGGGCTATTATATTTTTATTTGCAATGGCTAGTCCTAAACCATTGCCTTCGTAATCATTGCTTTCTTGTGTTCTGATGTAATTCTCAAAGATTTTTTCTTGCATGGATTTTTCAATACCTACCCCTGTGTCAATAACTTCAAATAAAATACTGTTATCATCCTTTTTTTTACAATTAAAAACCACACTACCTTTGTGTGTGAATTTTATTGCATTTCCAACAATATTCAAAAGAATGTAGAAGAGTTTATTTTTGTCACTTTTTATAATAAAATCAGGCTGCAATTCATTATTAAGTACTATTTTAATATTTTTTGAAAGAGCAATAGATTCAAAGATAGAATATATATTAGTAATAAGTGTATTTAATTCAAAGTCACTAATGTTCAACTTTTTTAAGCCTACATTTTTACTAATATTAATTATTTCATTGATTAAATCTATCATATGTGTGCTTGCATCTAAAATTTTATCAATAAGCTCTTCTTGTTCATCATTTAAGAATTTATTTTTTGATAAAATTTGTGTATGACCATAAATTGAATTTAAGAGGGTTCTTACATCATGTGATATATTAGATATGAAAATATCTCGGGAATTGTCATTGGATTGTATTTTCATCTCTTTGATTATTGTAATAAGTTCTTTTTTTGTCAAGGTATTATAATCCATAATAAATCCTATAATCACTAAATAAATTAAGTCACAAGTTTAAAAGGTGAAGGGAATTTGATGAAACAAATTTCTTATCAATATTATATACTTTTTTATTATTTTTATCAACTATTGCATTTGCTAAAATTAACTTTTCATCAAATTTCAAATTTTTATTAATATATGTATTGTCATAAACAATAGAATTTGTTATTTCACAATGTGATTGAATAAAAACATTGGGGTTTAAAACAGTATTCGGACCTATTTTTGAGTTTTCACAAACTTTTACATTGTCCATAATAATGACGGGAGCAATAAGTTCGCATCCACTTTCAATTTCAACATTTTTTCCAATAAGAATTCCTTTCTCATTGTTATAACCCAGCAAAAAATATTTATCATTTAAATTCTTAAAAATAAGATTTGAAATATGAAAATAATCTTCAACAGAAGTCATTTCTTTTAAATGTAATACGTTTTTTTGTTTAAAAGTATTTATGTTAATATTTTTAAGGTGATTTTTTATATAAAATATTTTAAAACTTTTGTCTCTAAAGAGGGTGTTTTGGGATGAATTGAAAAAGGTATTGTCAATTAGATTGAAATTATTTTTTATAAAACCAAAATTTTCAATAATTATTAATTCTTCATCTTTGAAGATATCAAAGTTTCTTAAATATGATTTTTCACTGCTGTAACTTTTGATAAATGTTATCTCAAAATTGAGTGTATCTATGGTATTAAGCTTCTTCTTTAAATCCAAAGGATCATTACTAGCAATAAATACCTCTTTAATTCCAAGCTGATATAAAAAATCAAAATAATAAGCAAGCAGTATTTTCCCACATATTTTTAAAAATAGTATTTCATCTATAAAGTTTAAGGCATTTTCTTTATGCTCTTTGTTGCATACTTGTATTACTGCTCTCATTGTGTTTCTCCTTATTAAAACTATTTAAAGCTTCAACTTCATTTTTATAAATTTCAAATAAAGAGTCAACTCTTGTAATTTCAAAAACAATTTTAGGTTGATTTATTAGATTTATGAGCTTTATTTGCGTATTATTTTTCATTGTTATTTTTAAGCAGTTGATAATATAACTGAGTCCAGCAGAGTCAAGTAATTCTAGTTTCTCTAAATCAAATATATAATTTTTGCTGGTATCAACCTTTGAAATCACATCACTTTTTATGGCTTTAATTGTATCTGAAGTCAAACTGCCATTGAATCTCACTATTATAATATCTTGTTTGTTCTCATAGTTTATACTAAACATAATAACTCCTTCATTCTTTTATAAATTATAAACAAACAAATTGCAAGTACTTTGCAAATCAATAAGAACCTTTTGAAAAAAACACAGCAGGAATTGTTTTAAGTAAAAGAATAATATCGTATACAAAACCATGTTCTTTTATGTATTTTTTGTCCATAATCACCTGCTGTTTAAAAGGTATTTCACTTCGACCACTTACTTGCCAAATACAAGTAATTCCTGGTTTAATATCTAAACGTTTTCTGTCTTCTATACTATATTCTTCAACCTCACTTATAATTGGTGGTCGTGGCCCCACTAAACTCATCTCACCTCTTAATACATTGAATAATTGTGGCAGTTCATCAAGGCTTGTTTTTCTGATAAATTTCCCTACTTTTGTAATTCTTGGATCATCTTTCATTTTAAAAGTTATCCCATCTTTTGATTCATTTTTTTGTACTAATTGTGTTTTTAAAGCAGAGGCATGCATTATCATTGATCTAAATTTATACATTTTAAATATTTTTCCATTTTTTCCTACTCTGTTTTGACAAAAAAGAAAAGAGCCTTTAGATTCAATTCTAATAACAAGCCCAAGTACACAAAAGAGTGGTAAAAGTAGAAATAACATAAGACCAGAAACAACAATGTCCATTAATCTTTTGAAGAAAGAAGAACAATTTAATTTAAGTTTCCATAAGATATTTTTGTATTTATAATGAAATGTATGTGCGTCATAGTTTTTTAAATAACTCTCAATCAAAATATTTTTATTAGAACTCTTTTTATATTGATACACCCCATATAAAAATTGGGGGTTTCCTATAAGATACCTTTTCCACATTCTTTGTGGTTCTTGTAACATTCTATACGTCCACTCAAAACCAATTTCTCTTATAAAAAGAGGGGCTCTTTTTATAGATTTTGAATAAAAATCAAACAAACCTCCTACTCCCAAAAACAGCTTTGCATCAATTTTATTTTTGTATTTTTCAATAAAAGCTTCTTGCACAGAAGCTCCTAAAGCAACAAATAAAATATCCGCTTTTGATTGATTTATATCTCGTATTAATTGGGGAATATCTTGTTTTTGTACATAACCATGATGTACTCCCACAATTTGTAATGTTTTGTATTTTTTCAATAATTCGTCTTTTGCTCTTTGTGCAAGGCCTTTTTTAGCACCATAAAGATATATTTTATAATCTTGTTTTTGGGCCAGAGAACAAATATAAGGAAATAAGTCGGTTCCATTTAAATTTTCTTTTAAAGGATTATCTAAGATATTACAGGCAATATTAATACCGCTACCATCAGGCAATATATAATCACCTTTTTGCAAAATGTGTTTATAAACAGGATCCTTTTGACTTTTATTTAAACAATCCGCATTAACAAAATAGAGCGATTTTTTTTCTTTTTTGTCTACTGCATTTTTTATATTTTTTAATATCTCTTTTCTTGTTAAATTATCAAATTCGATATCAAATAATTTTACTTTTGAACGGTAATTGATTATTTTTTTATAATATAAAAGAGAAATTAAGGATTTAATAAGTATTTTAAAATCGTAAAAGAAACTTCTATGTTTCAAATACTCTTTGTTACATTTGTATATTGAGGTATTAGGAATTTTATTATTTTTATGTACAAACCAAAGACTACACAGTCCAATTTTATTTTCATTTGTTTCATAAGAAGATTTTTCTTGACACTTAGCCAAGCCCACAAGTGAGATATCTCCTTTTAATATGTAATAAAACAAAGGAATATTTCTCGCAAATAGGGGCTCTGTATTATATACATAGAATTTTTCTTGTTTATTTATAATAATACTTCTAAAAACATCTTTTTTTAAAAACATTTTATTTTTTATGAGATAATAAAAGAACAATAAAAATCCAAAACTTAAGACGCATAAAGATAAGAGATATTCAAGACAACGTTTTTGAATACTGTAAAAATTTATTTTTTTCATAAAGTTTAATAATTTTTTTTGCATGACATCTCCAATCATATTGTTTCGCTCTTTGCAAACCCGCTTTTTTCATTTGTGTTTGCAATTTTTCATTGTAAAGAACCATCATTATTGTGTTTTTTATGTTTATTTCATCGTATTCGTCAAAGAAAAAACAAACATCTTTTCCTATTTCTATTAAAGATGAGTTTGAAGCACATGCAACAGGTACGTTCATTGCCATTGCTTCGATTAAAGGAATTCCAAATCCCTCGTAAAGGGAAGGGAAAACAAACAGTTTCGCACGTGAAAAAAGAAAAGGCATGTCTTCATTTTTTACAAAACCAAGAAATTTTATGTGTTTTTTATCTTTAGATTTATTTACGTATTCATGAATGAAATTGGCATTTCCACAATCACTTCCTACCAACACCAGGTCATAGGTATTCTTAAGTTCTAAAGGCAAATTTTCGTAGGCTTTTATAAGATTAATATGGTTTTTTCCTGGATGCTCAATTCTAGATATGTATAAAATATATTTAGAAGTAAGATTAAACTTTCTTGTTTTTGTTGTTTTATTTTTATCATATAATTTTTTGTCAAATCCATTTGGATTGACTATTATATTTTCCTCTTTTACTTTTAAATACTTCAACATATCACTTTTTGTATTATTGCTTACTGCAACAATTTTATCAATACCCCTTAAAAAAAGAGGAATAAAATGTTTTATATAGAACATTCTAAAACAATCGTATTTTTTCTTGATATAAAACTGTGATAAATCATGAAAACTAGCAATAGTATATAAAGGATAATATATCATGAGCCTTCTATTTGCTGCAGGTAAAAAAATGAAATCATATTTATTTGATATTAAAAAAGGCAAAATAATAAAATGAAATAATATATTTAAAGCTGTGTGTTTTAAGAGATCTGGATATACAATAAAATGGATATTTTTATGTGTTCTTGTATAGTTTTTTATATCACTTTTTAAAATAGCCAAATATATTTCATTGTTTAAGGCTAAATTGAACACGCAGTTTTCGATATAGTTTGAAATTCCAGATTTACCTTGATCAAAAACCAAAGCACTTACAAATATTTTATACATCTTAAATCCTTGTATTAATGAATACTACGATTGTTTTATGCAAATACATTGCATTATATTTTAAAAAAATCAAGGATCTTATATATTTACAAGATCCATCTTTGAAATATTTATTGATAATTCCCATATGTAGGTTCTTTATCTTTATTCTTTTTTCGTTTAATACCATTTTTATGTCCTAAATAATAGGCATAATGGTAAACCAAACGGAAAATCAATGTTTTAAAAAAACCAAATACATCAAAATATTTTAAATGAAAAATAAAATCATGAAAAATAGAAGTGAGATAATTTTTAATCACTGTAAAAACATTTAATTTTAAATCAAAAATATAGGCATCTGCTTCCCCCTCAACATATTTTCTATTAAACAGCTGCTTAAAATTATAATTGTGAGAATGCATTACTAAAGCCTCTTTTACATATTGAATGTGATATCCTTTTTCTTTGATATCTATTGCCCATTTTGTATCCTCAGAAGCCCAAGATTGGGTATAAAAAGGAACTTCTTTCCAAACCTCTCTTTTAATTGCAGCAAGAGGAAGAGAAAAGTGCATCCATTCTGGTTTTTCTCCCATAGGAAAAGAAACTTCATAATCTCTTCTAACCCATAACATTGCTTCAGGACGGCAAACTTGTCTTGCAAACACGGCATGTGTATTTTTGTTCACCAGCCCATCCAATAAAAGCTGTAAGGTATTAGGTAAAAGCATGATACAGTCTGAATTTAGAAAAACAACAACATCGTTATTGCATTTTTGTAAAACATAATTAATTACTTTTCCGGGATGATATTCTTGTGCTTTTATTTTTACAAGAGTATGTTTATATTTGGAACATTTTTCCAAGGTATCATCTTTTGAACCTGAATCAACAATGATCAAATCAAAATGCGTAAAGCTTTGTGAAAATAAAGCTTTTAAACTTTGATCTATTATTAATGAAGAATCTTTTGTTCTCATTATTATTGAAACGCGTTTATCAAACATGACTTACTCCTTTTTTATTCAATAGCTCGCTCATATGAATATTTTCACACGTAGAGATATATTCCAATATTTCATCCACTTTTTCAAACTTATCACACAAATACATTGTGATTGGATGGATAATGACATTTGATAAAAGCCCTTTTTGTTCATTTTCTTTTAATTGATTTAAAAGCATTTCGCTCCACTCCTCGATATAATAAGAATTGGGACCAAAATCATCACTCCAGTTATATCTTTTTTGCCAGGTTTTAATCCATTTAGGTGTTCGTTCTGCATGAATTAGATGTTCATGGTCGGGAATAATATTGATAGGCAAATTGTATAATCCTGTTTTATGTTTTTGAAGTCCATAGGAGTTTTTTGAAACACCATCAGAACATATTTTTATGCCTGCTTTAAAAAGAACTTCTTCCGTGTTTACTCCATGCATATACATATGATTTCTCCATACTTTAATCGTTTTTCCAGACATTTTATAAATGATATCCATGGTTTTTAAAACGTCTTTTCTTTGAATCCATTTGGGACCATTATAATTTTTTGTCAATTTATTCCAAACACGATGAAAAAACTCATATTCAAAAGCATTATAATTATGTCCTCCTGTTTCAATTAAGGGGTTATATATAATGGACGAGACATCATCAAACTCTTCTAAAAAAGATTTTCCTGTTATAAAACAGGTCATTTTCACCTTATGTTTTTCCAAGCGTTTTAAAAAAGCGCGTGCTGTTTGCATTTCAGTGATATCACAATGTTTTTGATTAAGCGTTTTTAGACTTTTATGGTGCAAATCACCTGTTAAACAAATCATAAATAAACCTTTATAAACCATATTCTTTAAAAGAGAAATTATTGTTTACATATTTTCCCCAATATAAAAGATATTGTTGTTTTAATAATGTGGAATCACTTGTGTTAATATGAAAAAAACTATTGAGTACATCGGTATTTTTATCTTGCATTCCAAACGCTACATAAGGAAAAAGAAGGGGAAGCACTCCTTTGTATCCAAGCATTTTTACTCTTAATCTATTTGTTAAACTCAAGTTTTTTATCACATGATTGGGCAAAAATAAATTGCGTATATTTTTTAAAACCATTTTAAGACTTAAGTTATGAGATAAAGAGTTTGACAAAGCAGTTTCAAAATAACCTTGCCATTTGATATCCTTTTTTTGTAAAGACATTGCTTCACAGTTTAAATGTATTTGTTTGAGTATCTCTTTTACCTCATTTTGAAAGTCAATCAAATTAAGTTGTAAATATTTTTGATAATTGGGCTCAAACCTAAAAGCCATTGCGTCATCATACATTTTTTTAAAATTTTCATCAATATTTTTTTGATTTCTCATACGTATTTTTTTTTCAACATAAGAATAATGGTACTGCCCTTGATAGTATAAAAGAGCATCTCCATATCCTATGATTGCTTTTACACAATGTTTAATTATGGTTTTTAAATCTTTCATTGTATGGTCTTTTTTCGCAAGTATCAAATCATTGATCGTAAGAAGGGTTCCTCTGTTTACCATCAAGTTACGTATATCCCAATCGGGTATATTTTCAATATCAAAACGGCTCATATGCGTAAAAAAAGAGAAGTCGCCATTAATAACTTTATGACCATATTTCATATCATAGGTGATGACCAAAGGTTCACATATTCTTAATTTAAATTCACCAATAAGTGAGAGATCAAAATCAATGTTAAAATGGCTGCAATGACTTGCGATTATTGAGTGAATGTTATTTTTAAGTTCGATTTCTTTTGTCTTGCCAATATTTTTAGAAACAATCAAAAAATCTAAATTGTTATGGGGGAATTCCACATTCTGAATTTTTATTACACCTCCTTCACCTCTTCCATAACCTCCAATTAAAATCACACATGTATACGATGAAGAAACAATAGATGCTTCAATGTCACTGGAAATATCATTCAAGAGTTTTGTCATTTTCTCTTCAAAATGTACACTTCCTTTAAGACTTAATTTTCCAAAAGATTTCATTTTAAACTCCTTGTAATTTTTGATTGAAGATGTCAATCAAGTTATTTATATGTGTTTGGCTTTTAAAGTTATGTTGCGTACTTTTAAAAGCATTGAGGCAAAAATTTTTATGCAAGCTGGGATTTGAAATTAGGTCATTTATCTTAAGAGCCAAATCCTGCGCATTATTTGACTCAAAAAGAAAACCATTGTTGCCATGGATTAACCACTCTTTGATTGCTCCCACATTAGCAGCAATCACAGGAAGTCCGGCTTTTAAAGCTTCAACACCTGTTAAATTAAATGTTTCAGGTGTTCTGCTTGGCACAATTAAACAATAAGCACGTTGATAATAAAATAACAGTTTTTCATGCTCAATTTGTCCAATGAATTCGACTCGTTCTTCTATTTTTAATTTTTGGGCATAGTGTTTAAGAAATTCTTCTTGTGCTCCAGATCCTATGATTTTCAAAGAATATGATTTATCAATATTTTTCATTGCATTTAATAAAATATCTATACCTTTACCTGTAACTAATTGTCCCACATACAACAATGTTTTACTCTTGTTAATATTCATACTGTTTTTATATTCAACATTGTCGTTTGCATACAAAGGATTGATCATTATTTTTGATGCTTCAAAATGATGAAGTTTTAAATGTTCTTTCATATAGGATGATGCGACAATAAAAAGATCTAAACGTTTGTTGATATCTTGCAGTTTTTGAAGTTTCCCCAAACTTGCTATTTTAAATCCATCTTGGGTTTTTTTGATAAATCCCAAACACGAATAACAGTCTAAACCTGTTTTACAAATACACGTTTTTTTACTCAAGGTTTTGTATTTATGTTCTCTTAAACAAAACAATTTATGATCATGATAAAATCTTATTTTTTTAACCTTAGACTTCATAATCTCTTCATAACTGGCATAATCATGTAACTGATGTATATATAAGAGGTCAGGATTAATATTTTGTATTTGTTCTTTGATACAAAGCAAAGGAAAAGCACTGTCAAATATATCAAGAAATTCATTTTCTACCTCAATATTTGGATCATAAAGAAGTGAAGATTTGATACCTTTTTTATTTAAATGTTTAACGGTATTGTAAATATACTGTTCTGCACCGCCACCTCTTGAAGCTTTATTGTTTATCCATAAAACATGCATCGCATCTCCTTTATCAATACAAAATTTTAACCTTCTTTTATGCAAATAAATTGCAAATTCTTAAGAGTTATTTGCAACTAAGCATTTGTCTGTATATTGAGTTTATTTGAGAATTGATTAATGACGTATCAAATGTTAAAACAGTCTTTTTCGCATTTTCTATCAAGGTATTTCTTAGGGATTCATTTTGTATCAAAAGAAGTAGGTTTTTTTCTAAAGATTCTATTGAATTATTTTTAAAAATCAATGCGTCTTTTTTATCTTTAATACTATTACAAACACCTGCAATGTTACTTACAATTACAGGCAGAGAGCTGGCCCAAGCTTCAAGAACAACAATACCAAAAGGTTCGTGAGTTGAGGGAAGAATCAAAACATTTGAATTTAAATAAAGATCAATTAATTCTTTTGACTCAGGTTTAAGATGAGTAATAAAAGTAATATATTTCTCTAAAGAATGTTTATAAATATATTCTTTTATTTCTTTATAATAAACTTTGTCCGTAATATTTCCTGCAAAGAATATATGGATATTTTTGTTTTTTATCTTATTTAATACTTTCAATACTAACAATTGATTTTTTTGTAAATCAATTCTGGCACTAAGCAAACAGATAAAGGTTTTATCATTTAAAGCATATTTTTTTCGTATATTTTGATTTTTAGCTTTTGAAAAAGTAGCAATATCTACACTGTTTGGCAATAAAAAAATGTTTTTATTTGTATTGTTTTTTTTGAGTTTGTTATACTCTTCTTTATTCAAACATATAACTGCATTTGAATCTTTTATTACTCTTCGAGAACCAAAGATCAAACCCAGAATTTTACCCCACTCCAAACTATTTGTAAAAGAATTATTCTGAGTATTGTTTATATTTCTGTTATAAACACCTCCATGAATGGAGACAATATAAGGAATATTGCGTATTTTGCAAACAATTCTTGCAATTGCTCCTATTCTTTTAAAGGTATGTAAATGTATCAAATCGATATTCTTTTTGAATAAGAGAGAAAACAACAAAGAAAAAGAAAATACATTTCCACAAATAAGATTTAATTTTTCTTTTACTTTTGTGCCTAAATTAATATAAGGATAAAAATAGCTGAATCTTTTGATTTTAATTCCCCTCATACTTTCTGTATGTTGTGTATTTAATATTGTAGTTGTGTATACTTCTGAATTAATATGAAACTTTTTTAAGCCTAGAGCATAAGACATAATCACATTCTCCGTTCCACCCCAATGTGTTTGTGTGAAACGTCTGGGAATATGAATAACATTTATCTCTTTTACTTTTAGATTGTTTATGAAAGCATATAGTTTTTTTGATACTTGTTCTTGTGAATGGTTTGTTACAACATAAGAGTAGGCTTTTATTCCAGCTTTTTTGCATTCATTTGTATTACGCGCCAATGCTAGAAATTTTGAAGCAATATTTTTTGCCCCTTCTTCAATAAAAATACAATCTTTCATATCTAGTCCCTCCGCACCAATAGGAGTTGTTAAAATAGTTTTTTTTAAAAAAGCTGTTTCAAGTATTCTTGTTAATGTTCCCGATGCGATTACAAGAGGCAAAAAAACAAATTCACTTGCTTTGATATAAGCACTTAAATCATCCACTTCTCCCACAAACTCAATGTTTGCATATACTTTATCGTAGAGGATGGTTTTATTTTTTCCGATGACCAGGATTTTTATATTTTCTTGAATCAGAAAATCTTTTATCAAAGGATAGATTTTATTTATTATAAAGGCATAGGCACTCGTATTAACTGTTGAATTTAACATTCCATAAAACAGAATAAACCTGTTTTTATTTTTGCTTTCTTTGAGTGGTTTAAGCTCATGAACTACATTGGGTAATACCTTGTGTTGTTTGATATTTGCTAGCTTGTATTTGTTTTTTACCAAGTGTATTTCTTCTTCATTGGTATAAAAAAAGGTAAAATTATTCTTTAAGAATTTTTTCTCAAAATAATACAGTTTTAAATACTCGATTAAAAAATATCTGTTTTTTAAACTTTTATTGTTTTTCCATGCTTCGTAACATATGCGAGAACTTAACATATCTACATCAATAATTATCTGAGAAAATGGCAGAATTTTATTTGCAATATTTGCTAATATTGCCGTTGAATTAAATTTAAAAACCAACAAGTCATATTGATTTATGCCTAGTATTTCTTTAAAATAATCGAGGTATCTTTTATTAAAACCATAGAGAGCTTGGGGCAAATAAAAAGAACTTTTTTCACTTTTTATAAGATACATTTTATTGATTTTATGTTTTTCTAAAATTTCACTTTTATACTCTTTATCTTCAATAAGAAGTATGTCCGTATCATATTTTAAACATAAAGACTCAAATAAGAATTTACTTCTATTTTTATCTCCCCCACAAAGTCCTAAAAATGGTCTGTCTATGTATAAAACTTTTAGTTTTTTAGTTTTCATTTGGAATTCTTTGTTTTAATAAGGATGAAATACTTGTTTCAAGTGGGGTTTTATTCTTTTTTACTCGAATGTCTTCAACAAGCCAATTCATTTCACATTCTTGTGTATCAAGAAAATTTCCATCTAAAGATATAATAGAATCTGAGAAAATTATTTTATTTTCTATAGAAGCAGGAAAAGTAATTTTTTTATAGTCATCAATTATAGATTTTTTTATTAAAACATTTTTTTCGATATGGCAATTTGATCCAATCATACAAGGCCCTATAATAGTTACGCCTTCATCTATTTTTGTTGAAGAACCTATAAAAACAGGAGGAATGATAGTGACTTTTTCAAAATCTATTTTTACATTTAATCCAACAAAAATGCCTTTTTTAATTTCTTGTGCAAATATATTGTAATTTTTGATTTCTCCTTTTAATATTGCAGATGTTGCATAATAAAAGTCATTCACATTACCAATGTCTATCCATTCATAAGGAATATTTACTCCATAGATATTTAATTTTTTTGAAACAAGTTTAGGAAGTAATTGACTTCCTATATCGTATTCTCTGTCTTTTGGAATGTAATCAAATATTTCTGGTTCAAAAACATAAATCCCCGTATTTGCTAAAGTAGAAGAAGCTTCTTCCCTGCTTGGTTTTTCTTGAAAAGAGATTATTTTATCTTCTTTATCTAGTTCTACAATGCCATATTTGCTGACATTTTTTAAAGAAACATTTTTCAAAGCAATAGTAACAAGTGATTTTTTTTCTTTGTGTATTTTTATTACTTTTTTTATATCTAAATCAATTAATGCATCTGCACATAATACTAAAAATGTATCATCAAAGAATTGATTGTCATCTTGAATTTTTTTCATTCCTCCTGCACTACCAAGTGCTTTGGGAATTAATTCCTTGTTTACTTTTTCGCCCTCAAAAGAATAAGCAATATGAACACCAAATCTACTACCGTTTCCAAAATATTGTTCAATTTGGGTAGAGAGATAACTTGTATTTATTATAATTTCTGTGATTCCATTGTTTTTTAAATGTTCAATTATTGATTCTAAAACAGGCTTTTGAAGAAGAGGAATCATGGGTTTTGGAATATTGTTTGTAATAGGTTTAACCCTAGTTCCTCTACCCGCAGCCAAAATCATTGCTTTCATCTTTTATCCTTTATCCTATTCGTTTGTAATCATCTTTGTATCTTACAATATCATCTTCTTCAAGATAATCCCCGACTTGGACTTCTACTAAGAGTAAATCAATTTTGCCTTTATTTGCTAATCTGTGTTTCGTACCCATAGGAATATAAACAGATTCATTGACACAAACAAGTTTTTTATTTTTTCCAATAGTAACCGTAGCTGTTCCACTTAATACAATCCAGTGTTCACTTCTGTGATAATGTTTTTGTAAAGAGAGGCGTTGTTTTGGTTTAACTAAAATAGTTTTAAATTTATAATTGTCTTTACTTTCTAATAAATTATAACTGCCCCATGGTCTATGAACTAAAGGATGATCTTGCGTTATTGATGAACCTTGGGCATTTAATTTATTGACAAGCTCTTTAACATCTTCACATTTACCTCTTTTTGCAATTAACAATGCATCCGCGGTATCAACTACTATTAAATCATCAACATTTGAAAGTACAACTTTTTTTCCATTTGCTAGTACTAAATTATTGCTAGAGTTCATTAATAGGGGTTTTTCATTTTTATAGCTGATTGCATTTGTTTTTTCTTTAGGCAATTCATCATAAATAGCATCAAAACTTCCCACATCATTCCAAGAGAATTCTGATTTGACAATTCTTAACTTATGAGAGTTTTCCATAACCGCACAATCAATGCTTATGTCTGGGATACTTCCCATTAATTCACTGTTTAAAAATAAGGGTTTTGATTTTTCGACACTTTTAAATGCATAAATACACATTTCATAAACATCTAATGCATGTTCTAAGGCTTCACTTAATAAATTTTCAGCTTTAAAACAAAACATTACACTGTTCCAGAAGTATCCCTCTTGTGTATATTCTCTTGCTTTTTCAATATCAGGTTTTTCGTAAAATTTTTCAACATCTTCGTTCGGTGCTTTTATATAACCATAACCTGTGTTCGCATCTAAGGCTTTTATACCAAAAATACTAATAAAACCCTCTTTTGAATTCAGAAGTGCTTTATTTACAGATTTTTGATAATCTTTGTCGCCCTTAATGGTATGATCACAAGGAGTCACAAAAAGTACTTCATTTTTATCTACATATAAACTTGCTATTATAATAGCAGCCGCTGTATTTCTTCCAATAGATTCTAAAATAAATTCAACATTTATCTTCAAAGAAAAATCATTTATTATTTGACTGATTTGTTCTTTTGCAATAAAATAGTTTTGTTCATTACAAACAATTAAAAACTTATTTGTAAAAACTTTATTTCTTAAAATGGTATTTTGAAATAAAGAGTATTTAGATGTAAGTTTTATGAATTGTTTGGGCATATGGCTTCTTGAAATGGGCCAAAGTCTTGTACCATTTCCGCCAGATAATATTACATTTGTCATTTTGCACCTCCAACAAGTTAAACGACTTATATTTAGAAGTTTTCCATAAGAAGTTGCAAATAAAATGCAGAAGAGAAAGAGGAGTAAATTAAGTAAAAAATATTTTATATATTATAAAAATTTTGTGATAAGGATAGTAGTATCGTCATTTTTTTCTTTTTCTTTTATAAAGTTTTCTAAAGAATACGTAATACTGTTTAAAAGCTGAGAGGCAGTTTTTTTAGTGTTTTTTTTTAATTGTTTCTGTGAGTCTGTTCATGCCATACATTTCTTGATTTTCATTGATAGCTTCATTTAAACCATCTGTATATAACACCATAAAATCGTTTTTAGAAATACTTTTTGTTAGAACTTGATATTCCCTTTTTTCAAATATTCCCAAAGGAATGGATATTGAACGTAAATGTTCCAAAGAATCTTTCTTTGAATTGTAATATAAAATATCATTGTGTCCTGCACCGATATAAGCGATTCTATTCTCTTTTTCATAAAACTTGATAAAAAAGGCAGTAATAAAAAAACTGTTATTTTTTGCATCAGAACATACCATATCATTGATATGTTCAACTTGATCTTGAAAAGAAGAGGCTGTGGATAAAATAGCTCTGCATATCCCTCTAAAACTACTCATATTAATAGCTGGACCAAGGCCGTGACCCGATACATCAGCTATTACAATATTGATCGCTTTATCACTTGAAACAAAAAAATCATAATAATCTCCACCTACAAATTGTGCAGCCTCAAAATGTGTTGCAATCTGCATTTTATTACTACTAGGTATCTCTTTTGGTAGAAAATTTTGCTGCACCTTTTGTGCTATCATCATTTCTTCTTTTAAATACTTGGCTTTTTTAACTTCTTCCAGTGATTTTAATAAAATAATATTTTTTTCTTCTAATTCTTTGGTTCTTTGTTTTACCAAATCTTCTAAGTTTGTTTTGTATTGTATATTTTCGCGTGTATATTTTATTTGCATCAATATTTTATAAAGAACATCAAAAAGTTTATCATGCACAATGGGTTTGAAAATAAAACCGTCAACACCCAGTTCTATCGCTTGTGTTAAAAAATTGATATCAGCATAAGAAGATAAGAATATGACTCTTTGTGATTTATAAACTTGTTTGATTGAAATAACCATTTCTAGGCCATTAAGTTTAGCCATAACAATATCACTTATAACCAAATCAAATTTATGTTTCATATATAAAGCCAAACCATCTTGCCCATTTGAAGCAGTATGAACTTCTTTAAATATTTTTGTAAATAAGTTGTATGTTTTTTTTCGAGCTATATCATTGTCTTCTACATATAAAACAGTAATACCTTTGGCTAATTCTCTTAATTCAATTAAATTTTGCATACTATTACCGCCTATTCATACTGCATAACTAAGGTTACGCTGTTTTTATTAAATATGACTTCATCGCAAAAGTGTTTCATTAGCATTATTCCACGCTTTGATTCTTTGTAAATATCTTCTTTTTTGATTTTTGATATATCCAGAGCTTGGTTTTCTGCTAATATTCCTTTTCCTTCATCTTCAATGGTAATCTTTAATTTTTTATCCAGACAATAATAAATATTAACAAACTTTTTTTCATTCAATTTATTGCCATGTATAATTGCATTTGTGATTGCTTCTTGAAGGCCTAAGATAATACTTTGATATTTTTTCTCATTTTTAAAGAATGACTTGAGGTCCGCTTCAATCCAGGTCATTACTCTTTTTATATTTTTAAGATTACTTGTTATTGTCATGTTTGAAGTAAACTTTTTCTTACTATTTATCTTAGATTAATAAAAGTGTCAAGCTTAGTGACATTAAATATCTCTTGTATAAAAGTACTACTGTTTATGATAGTCAAGTTTTGATTTTTTGATAGTAGTTTTTTATAGATATTTATAATCATAGCCAAACCCGAACTGTCTATAAAATTTATGGAAGAAAAATCAAGTTCAAGTTCTTCTAATTCGCTTTCTTGAATTTCTAGTACATAGGGGCTTAATAAGCCTTGAATCTCTTTTAAATTCGTAGCATCAATTCTATCATCATCAATAAAAATTATTTGTATTTGAGTATTAGACTTTTTAATATTTAAATTCATTCTTTAGCTCCTAAATATTCTATACGTAAAACAATTATACATTAATTATATTTAATAGTTTTTTTTTTGCTTAAAATAGATTCTTTTATAAAACACTTGGCTTTTTGTTTATCACTTTTATTTAAGAAACATAAATAATAAAACATAAGATACAATATTAAGGACAAGAAGCCATAAGCGATTAAATGTATAAATGATATTTCTCCAAAGAATTTGGATACATAAAATAAAACAGTATAAACAATTAAACCTGTAAACATATTTTTAAACACAGCTTTTTTCAGATAAAGAAAAACAGAGATTCCAGAAAATTTACAAGCAACAGGAATATTATAAACAATAGCCAAAATAACATTTGGTATTAACGTACCAATAGCAACTCCTATAATTGAATAGTATTGAATCAAGTATATACTTAAGAATAAATTCATTACTGCTTCAATAATAGCAACGACTGTTAATTGTTTGTGTTTGTTACACATCAATAACACTTGAACACTGCTGCTTCTTAAAGCAACCAATATATACATGGAAACTAATAATATTTTTGCAGTTAATATTACATCCCTATCATTAATATTTAACCAAAAATATAAAAGCTCTTCTATAAATAAAAAAGAAGGAACCATTAACATAGTTGAAATAAAAGCTACAATTTGATTGGACTGTAATAAAACTTTTGAAAGTTTATCTTTATTCGAAGAGCTGAAAAGTGCAGCACTAATGGGGCCAATTATATCATGTATTTGCGTTGAAAATTGTCTGAATAATTCACTTATTCTTGAAACAATTTGGTAAAAACCAACCAAAGCAAAACTTGAAAAAACGGAAATAACTATTTGATCTGTTTTAAAAATAATCAAATTTGAAAACATCACAATATAAGCAAAAAAAGAAAAACTCATTACTTCTTTTACTTTATTTTTTTGGAATAAGTTTGGTGATATTATTAAAGAGGGAATCTTTTTATATACATATATTGCCATAAATATATTTGTAAAGAATTGCACAAGAATAGCTCCTATTGCCATTACTAAAAGTGAGGAATAAACAGTAACGGAAATGTAAATAATGATAAAATTTAATATCAAAAAAATCATATCAATATTGTTTCTTAAAGGAATTTCTCTAAGACCTCTTAATATCTCTTTAAAAAAACCAAAAGGAAAAATAAGTGTTGTTCCAAAACCAAAAATCATAAAAATAGTTTTGTAATATTCAAGAGATTCAGAGGATGTAAATACAAATATTTTTTCAAGGTTAAAAGCCATGATGAGGGTAAAAATAAAGATACCTAAGGACAAGAGTACGTAAGAGAAAAAAATAGTTGAAATCAACTTATTATAATTTTCCCACTCATTTTTTTCTAAAGCTTCACTGGTTGCTTTTTGTACTGCTGTACCAAAACCAAAATCTAATAAAACCGAATATCCAAAAATACTCCACAAGAGTGCCCAAAATCCATATTCTTCATTGTTTATTCCTAAAAAGATTATCCTAATTAGAAATAAAGAAAGAAGAATTTTTAGGATTAGAAAAATATAATTGGAAACACTGCTTTTTATCAAAACCTCATTAATATTGAGTGTCATAAAATATCCTTTTGGGCAGTGCGTACTAAAACATTTTCAACTTCTTTTTTTACACTTAAAAGATTGAATTTTTCAAATACTTTAAGGAAAGCTGCATTTCTTAAGTTCTCGTACAAAACAGTATTACTGTGTATTTTAAGTATTTTTTTTGTCAAATCATTAACATCTTCATTTTTAAAGAGCAAACCGTCTTTATTGTGAGTAATAATTTCAGCAGGTCCATAAGCATTTGTAGCAATAACTACTACACCTGCTGCCATTGCTTCAATTATGACCAATCCAAAAGGTTCTCTCATTCGTGTGGGCATTAACAAAACATCATAGTTTTTGTAGTATTTGTTTATATCCTCTTTTTTACCACAAAACTTCACTTCTTTGTCCAAATTCAAAACCTTAATGATTTTTTTACATTTATTTATATAACCTTCATGGCCTTCTCCGTATATATGAAGTTCAAAATTAAAGAAACCTCTGTCTTTTAAATTACTCAAGGCTTTTAACGCCAAATCCAAACCTTTGCTATAGTCAATTCTGCCGCAAAACATATATCTTATTTTTTTGCTCAAGTTGCTTTTTTGTTTTTGATATATCTTGACGCCATTGGGAATAACATAGGTCTTTTTTGCCAAATATTTGTTTTTCATCTCTTTTTCAATCCACTTTGAGACACAAATTGATGGGGAGAATTCCACAAAAGAACCCACGAAAAATGGCAAATAATTTTTAATACTTCTTTTTAATTTAGCAAAAATTGTATTTTGGAAATAACCCTTCATCCACAAATCTCCAATTTCAAATACTTTTTTTATCTGAAGTTTCTGAACAGCAAGGGCAGGGGAAAGGGAAATCAAACGAAGAGACCAAAAATAGACCAAATCAGGTGTGATTTTTTTTATTAATTCTTGGGTGAGCTCATAATTATAAACTTCAACCTTGTGTTTATCAAAATAAGAAGGGTTTTCATAATTGATATATTTTAATTTTCTGTAAATTTCCTCAAACTCTATGCTCTCATTTTTATAATTGCCTGTTAATACATAGACTTCATGCCCACAATCTTTTAAATATTGTACGGTATCAAAACAAGCCACTTCGTAACCCCCAATGTAATAAGGAGGGTAATAATTGCTGATAACTAAAATTTTCATTGTGCATCCTTTATTATTTGAGTAAATGGCCGTCAAACAAATCAACTCCTATGAGTGATTTTATATAATATAAAGCCAAAAAGATTGCAAAAACCAAAGATAATGCAACACTTAAGACAAATATTGATGAAATAAACATCAAGAAAAGTTCCCAGATGAAATTTTTATTGAATTGTCTGCTTTTATCTCTTTTTTCATGTCCCAAATAAAAAGTAATATAAAAGAGTTTAAAAAACCAAAAACAAATATTTATTTCAATGACTTTTTTAGTTTGTCTGGGAAGAGCAAGATTTATCAATCTTTTGCTTTCTCTTTTTTGTTCATTGTTCATACTCTCTTCAATCAAAGGATTTATTTTTGAAAAAATAAAATCTTCACTAATAGAGGGAAAACCTAGGCTCTCATTATTTTCGCAAGGAGACTGTTTTTGTATACTTGCTGTACTGCTTTCACTGCTTGACGTTTCATTTACTGTTTTCACTTGAAATCCTTTCTTTTATTATTCTGCTAATTGCACCAATGACTGCGAATATAAACATTAGTTGATAAAAATTGTTTGTTTGTTTGAGTACCCACTCTAAAGAAGATTGTAAATAAATACTTAATAAAGCCCCAATCAATGCAATACATATATATCTGTATTTGCGCCACTTACCACGTTTTAATTTCATATAATTATTCAGGTTTTTAAAATAAAAAAATACAAGCATGAAACTAAACACAGCTAAATTCACCCATCCTGTTTCTGCTGCTATCATTAAATAAACTGTTTCAACCAAACCGCCTTTTTCTTCATCATCTATTCTTTTTATATGATTGCCATAAGTATAAGGAGGGTTTATTTTCAAAGCAAAATTATTAAGACCAATGCCGAATATTTTGTCATTTGCCATATTTTGTGCCGCTTTTGCTAAAATCAGCCTTACACTAACCGATTCTTTAGGTGCTGTTCTAATGCGCTCCATAATAGTATCGCTGGCTTTAAATAAAACGCCTGTTCCTAAGATCATAAGCAGACCTGCCACTCCCACTTTTCTCCAAGAGAATTTATGGGCGTAAGACAGAATGAAAATTATGAAAATTGAAAGACTAAATAAAACCATACCTGCTCGTGAAAGAGTGGATAAAATATTTATGGCACAAGACCCAAATGCAAGGGTCCATAAAAAAAGATTGGATTTTTTAACATTTAACAAATAAGAGAGAAAAAAACTGCCGTAAACAATTAAATACATAACCAGAGAGTTTTGATGGGGAAAAGGTCCTCTTGCTTGAAACATTCCTTCAAAATATTTTTGTTTTAATACCAATACGGTTATAAAGAATACAATGAAACACATATATTTTAAAAATTCTTCAATATCTTTAAAAGAACGAATCAAATTATAAATGACAAAAAAGTATAAATACATTCGCAACATTTTCCACAGTTCAAAAAAGGAATAAATATATATGTCACTGTTTATAATAGAAATACAAGAAAAAGTAAAATACATAAAATACAAAGAACTTCCAAGAGGTAAAGATAAAGGATATTTTTCACGTCTGCTAAAAAGTACAAGTAACATTATCATGGCAGTAATATCTACCAAACCTATTTCAAAACCTTTTGAAGTCCCTCTGTAAAGCTCCATAGAAAAAAAGTTTATATCTTCTGTACTGGCAGTAAAAAAAAGCAATAAAAACCATAAGAGTTTTTCTACTTTAGGAAATCTTTTTGCCAGCATAAAAGCAATAGGAATTCCTAAAAATATTACAATAAAAAATATAATATATTTAAACTCAGTCATGATATACCTTTAAAGCACTTTTCTGTATTTAATGACTTTGGCTGGAATACCAACCACCACCGCATATTTTGGTGTATCTTTTAGTACCACACTGTTTGCACCAATTCTGCTGTAATCATCAAGAAGAATTTTTCCAAGAATTTTTGCTCCGGTTCCAATTTCTACATAATCTCCCAAGGTTGGATTTGATGTTTCATGTTCTTCTCCTCTATCTCCTAGAGTAACGCCTTGGTGAATAATACAATTGTGACCAATGATGGCATATTCTCCAATGACTACACCGCTTGGATGAGGAAGATATAATCCTCCTTGTATTTTGGCTCCTTTTGCTATATCACAGCCAAAAAGAACAAAATTTATCGTTGAAAATATTTTGGCTATTATTCCCAAATGACTCTGCTGAAAAAAACTTGAAATGCGAAATAAGATGACAGGGTACATTCTTGGATTTAGTACCATGAAATAATCTTTTATTCCCAATGTCTCTTTATTCCTAAACATAGAAATATCTTCTTTTATTAATATAAATAAATTTTTCATTTTAATCTCCTGTTATTATTTCTTTAAGTAAAAATGTATTTAACACGGCATCCAAACTTGGCATTATCAATCCCAAAATAGTATTCCAGTCACCTAATTTGCTAGAAGAGATAAAAACAATATCATTGGGTTTAATCCTAAAATCTTTTTGTTTTCCCTCAATTATTTTTGTCAAGTTTGCAACATAAACAATAGGATTGGTTAAATTTCCTCTTATAATTGCCACTTCATCTATATTTGCACTTGTTTTATATCCTTTTGCGTAGGTTATTAATTGAAGCAAAGTCATTTTTTCTTTGAAGCCAAAATGACCCGGTTCTTTTACTTCTCCTAATACATAAACCTCACTGTTTAAAGCAGAAGGAATATAGATATAATCTTTATCTTCTAAAGGAATATTATGCAAAGGATTGCCTTTTCTTACTAACTCTATAAAATTAACCGGTAATACTTTATTGTCTCTTCTTATATACGCATGTTCTAAATCTGCCAACTCAACCGTATTATTTTCAAAAATACCAATAGAGAGACCTTGCGCCATTGCAATACTGTCTATTACTTTGCTATTGTTCGTAATTGCATATCTTCCTGGTTCATTAATTTTCCCCAAGATAGTAAAACTCTCACTTTTTAATTCATAAAGTACAAGAGAAATTATGGGATTAATTAAAAACTTACGAAGTTTAAATGAAAGCTCTTTCATCGCTTCATTAACGCTTAATCCTGCTATTGTCACATCTCCAACTAATTGCAACGTCACTGTTCCATCTGGTTTTACTACTGCACCTTTTATATTTAATTCAGGCTCCCCATAAACAAAAACATTAAACTTGTCACCCACTCCTATTTTATAATCCTCTTTTTTCTTGATATGTAAAAGAAGAAGTTCTTTTTTAATTTCATTTTCATTTTTGCCTCCATATAAAATGTCAAAATCTTTTTCAATAACTACATATTTTTCTTTTTTTTCAAGCGTTCTTTTTAGGGAGTTTTCTGTGTTATTGGTTTTTTTGTTTATAACACTCATTTCAGGTTTAGGACTGGGAATACAACCTGCATAAAAAACAAAAATCACTAAAAACAATAAATATTTAAATATATTTTTTATGAATAACATTGAGTACTCCTTTAATGTTTTTTATTCCTTTTTTTCTCATCGTTGTAATCAATTCTTTTAAATCTCTTCTGTTAGAAACTCTGTATTTACAGATTAAACAGACAAAACTTGCAAAATTTGCTAGGGAAGAAAAAAGAAAGGGATTGGACTGGCTGTTTGATACTTCTAAAAATATATAATCATATTCACTTTGATTCAAACTCTTAAAGAAATGCTGCAGACTTTTTACATCTGCTAAGTCATATCTATTTTTTTGATTTATTAAAATATATGCTTTATCTACCTTGTCATTTATTTTATTAAACAAAGAATAATTAATGTTTTTTTCATAAAACAAAGCATCATTCAAGAGCGCATTTTTTGTTTCTTCTTCATTTTTTGAGATGCTTTGGATAAATAAAACTTTTTTATTTTGGCGAGATAAGAGCTGCATTAGTTTTTCAATGACAAAGGTTTTTCCTGTATGTGAAACATCACTTCCAAAAATAACTGTTTTAGGTGCATCAAATTTTCCACAAGTATTTATGAAATTATCAAAAAAATGCATAGAATATTTGATGTTTAGATCACTTGTTTCTTTCTCATCTAATAATGTTCCCAATACCTCTATCTTAAATCTTTTTTCTAAATCAAAACTCTCTTTTATTTTGTTATTAAAAAACTCTAGGAGTAAAATACTGGCAATTGATAAGGAAAGACCTAAAAACCCGAACATTAAGATGATGGCTTTTCTGTAAGTAGGTTGTGCATATTTGGGTGGTGTTGCATATTCTAAGAATTTGAAATCCTCTAAAGATGATTCTAATGCCATTTTTAGTTCATTCAATCTGTTTGTGACTTTATACATCAAATCTGTATCTTGACTCAAGTTTGACTCTATAATTTTAAATTCTTTTTCTAAATGATTTAAATCTTTAATTTCTTCTTGTATGAAACTTTGTTGTTTTACTAGATTTTTCATTCTTGTATGACTTGATATTATTCCAATTTGACTTTTTGCTTCTTCAATTTTCAGCGCCGTCACTACTGGATTATTTCCAAAGGTTGTTTCATCAGGTATTGTTTTTGTATTATTTTTATTAAATAATTCTTTTTCCATAATCAAAATCTCATCTGTGATTTTTTTTACTTTTGGATTCAAGAGAGTATATCTCTGTTTTAATTTTCGTAATTCTTTTTTCTTATTTTCTAAGTTTTTTATATTGGCTGATCTTACTGTATATTTGAGTTGGACTTGTAAAGGAATATTTTTTAAACTTCTTTTTATCTCCTGTACTTTACTTGCAAACTCTTTTTGTGCGATTTTACTTTCAATAAGACTCAAATCAATTTCATTTAACTGTTTGTATTTGTACTCTTTTTGTATTCTTATAGATAAGACTTTATGTTTTTTAATAAATTTTTCTTTTTTTTGTAGAGACAAATCAATGTTTTTTTGTATTTTATTTTTTTCTTTTGCATAATAGTGATAAATCTCTTTTGTTGCAGCATTTTGTACTTCATAAAAATTCTTTAAAAATATTTCACTTAGTACATTTGCTCCTTTAACCGCTTTTTTAATATCTTTATTGCTGTATCTTATTTCTATGATGTCTGAATTTCTTCCTCTTTTGATTTCAAAAGCAGAGTAAAGTTTTTCAACGGTGCTATCAAGATTCAATACTTGAATCACTTCGCTTAGATTTTTTCTGGTTCTTATTGTTTGTAAAGCGGTATCATAATTAAAGTTCTGGAATTTATAAGGAACATCTCGTGGCATCGATATTTTCTTGTCATATCTGATTAATTTAACGGTTGCTTTATACGTTGGTTTAATCAGATTTTTTGAAAGAAAAATTCCTGCAATTAAAGAAAAAAGGGTAATAACTAAAATAAGCAGAGATTTATATCTTAATACTTTTAAATAATAGTATGGGTTGATTAAAAAACCGTTATCTATATTATCTTTTTTCATTATTAATCTCTTTTTCCATAACACGTCTAATATCTGTTATGCTTTGTATTTCGTCATCTATTGTTGTGCTTGAGAACATTAATGCATTTGAATCTTTATTGTCAGGGTGAAAACCGTGCATTCCTGGTATTACTTTTAATCCAAAATAACTGGGATTGATTAATATGCCAGGTTTGGTTAAAAAGAATACTTCTCCAAAACGATTGCCTTCAAAAAAAACATGCATTTTTTTCAACTCATCATGTGTAACAATAGAGCCTTCTTCAACATTTTCAAGAATTCCTTGTATTTTAATTTTTGCAGTTTCATTCATAAACCAGAATCTGGCCATGGTAGAATCATACATTGCAACATAATCTTTTCCATACTCTAAATTACTTTCTTCTATAGAAGAAATTAAATCAATACTTCCTGTTGTATCACACATTCCATGGTCACTGAAAATATGTAGGCTCACTTCATCATAATGATTACACGCATGCATATACACATCTTCTATTTGTTCTTCTAACCATAAAAGTTTATTTTTGGTCTCATCTTTTTTTGTACCATAGGTATGCATAACACCATCAAGAGTAGGAAGGTACAAATAAGTAAATTCTATTTCTTTTTTTTCTATCTCTTTTTTTAAAACATTAATGTTATATGTTTCACTTTTTCTCCAGTTGGAACAGTGGTAAGGGATATTATTTTCCACACACCAGTCAAAAATGGTATCCGTTTTTAATATTCCTTTGGGAACAAAATAGTCTCTTTTCTCAAGATAATCAAAATAAGGAAGATATTTAAAAGGCACACTGTAAAGCTCAAAATATCCTGTATAACCATAAAATATTTTTATTAATTTACTCAAATAATGTCTTGGTCTAAAACGATCAAAAATTATCTTAGGCAAAAAGGATAAATACTTAAAAAATTTAAAAGGAGAGTTTTTAGGATCGTAATAAAAGCTTGACCAGTGAGTATGTTCATCCGGATAACGTCCCGTAAGAATGGAAGGATCAGCTGCAGAAGAAAAACCAAAGGTCGTTTTTAAAGGTTTTGCATCTTTTATAATTGAGAGATTAAAACCGTGTTTTTTATATACCTCCCAGCCAAAACCATCAATAAAAACAAAAAGTGATAACTTTTTCATGTTACATCCTTTTTTCAATTTTTATGATTGTAATAAATAAGTGTGCAAACAAAATGCAAAAAAGAATAGGTATTTTTTATCAAATATTCAGAGAAAAAGAAAACTCTTTCACTTTTAATGATTTTATATATTGGATTTATTTTAGGTAGTTGTTTTTTAGAGCTCTTGTGATGCTAAAGTATTTGCTCTTTTGTATGAGCTTTGAATCTCAAAGGATTTAGGATTGTATCTCTAGAATTTTCTTGAGTATTTTATATATCAATAAGAGTATCAAAAATATCTGTTTGTTGTTTCCCTATTTTCTTTTTGTGAAATATGGATGTTTTTTCTATATTTTCACTTTCAGATTTAAGTTTAAAATCTATAATTTGTTTTTCAAAAGACTTTTCTAAGTAATGGGAAAAATCTACATCATCTTTGCACGTATGCTTTAAGAGTGAACTTTTCTTGCAAGAATTTATATTATTATGAATTTTCATATTTATCCTTTATTAGGATTATATTGCACTTATGTGAAGAAAGTGTTTATTTAAATTATTAAAATTACCCTCTTTTTTATTCTAAGAAACTTCTATTTTAGACTAGATAAAGAGGGGAACAAGCAAAGGTGGTGATTACCCCCTTTTTTAAGTGACTGGATTTAGAGCTAATATAAAGCTATCGCATTCGTTCTTTTTGTCACATTTATCTAAAATATATTGATAACCACATAGAATTACTTTTAATATAAATAAAGGTGTAGTTTCTTTTGTTATATGTCAAGATAAAATATCTTCTTTATTCGGAACTTTTTTTAATAAAATGTATACCTGCTCTTTCTTCTTCATTTACACTTAGTTTGAAGATATCTGGACGAGAATAATGTCCTGTTGGATCCATGTCATAACGTGCTTTTACAATATCATCTAAGTTGATTTCTGCAGAAATAATTCCTTCTTCATTGTATAAAGGACCTGCAATAATCTCGCCCATAGGAGAAATAATGACACTTCCTCCTTTAATAATAGGTTTATCTTTAGGCCATTTTTCACTTTTCACATAAGAATTTTCTGGTGCTTTTATAAATTGACAAGCACTGATTAGAAAAACCCTACCTTCATATGCAATGTGTTTCATACTTGACTGCCAAATCTCACGATCATCCACAGTGGATGCACACCATATTTCAATTCCTTTAGTATACATAGCTGTTCGTAATAGTGGCATATAGTTTTCCCAGCAGATTGCAGATCCTATTTTCCCAACATATGTTTCTATTACTGGTAGGGTAGAACCATCTCCTTTGGCCCAAATTAGTCTTTCACTGGCAGTGGGCATTAGTTTTCTATGTTTTGCAAGTATTTTTCCTTTTTCAGATATAAATACTGTTGTGCAATACAAGGTGGTATTGTCTCTTTCAATAATACCTATTATCATTGAGGTATTGCAACGTTTTGCTAATTTTGAAAGTGCAAGTATTTCTGGACCCTCGATTTTTATGGATTCTTTCCAATAATTTAAGAATTCTTCTCTGCCTTCGTCTGTTCTAAATCCAACTTTAGTACCAAAGTCTGAACCTTTTGGATAACCTCCTAATAATGCTTCTGGCATGACGAGTAAATCACAATTGGATTTTAGAATATCTTTTTCATAATCCAATATCTTTTCTACTGTTGCTTTTGTTCCTTTGTCATGGCTTCCAATTTGTAATGCTGCAATAATTCTTTTTCTCATACGTATCCTTTTAAAATATATAGCGAGTAATTAAGCAAAAGTATATTAAAATTTTTAATCTAATGTCAAATTACTCATGATTATTACTTATATAAAGGAAACTTATATGGACTCAAATCTTCTCAAAATATTTACAAGTGTTGTTGAAAAAAAAAGCATTACTTTAGGTGCTAAAAAGCTTAAAGTGACGCAATCAAACGTTACATTAAGAATTAAACAGCTTGAAAAAACATTAGGATTTTTAGTGTTTCACAGAACTTCCAAAGGTATCGTATTAACAACACAAGGGGAGGAATTACTTCCTTTTGCCAAGGATATTGTGCAAAAAATGGAAGAAATAGAAGTTAGAATGAAAAATATTAAAGTTCAAAACTCATTAAGACTTGCCTCAACCTATTCAAATGCAAGTATTCGATTAATTTCATTTTTAAAACAAATCAATACTGATTTTCCAAGTATGCAAGTAGATATTATTACCAATAATACCTTGCCTATTATTCAGTTATTGCTTGATTATAAAATAGACATTGCTTTTATTAATCATGAACCAAAGAACAAAGACTTGCTTGTGTTAAATACATTTGATAATGAATTATTATTATTGGAATCAAAACAAAAATCAACAAACAAAACTATTTTAGCCTATGGACCAAGCTGTGCATTTTACAAAGCAATGAAAGACTATTATACACATCTCGATATTACAGAATATAAAACAATCGAAATAGAAGATTTTGAGATTATTCTTTCTTGTATAGAGTTAGGAATGGGGAGATCTCTTATTCCAAAATCCATTGTTAAAAAATTCGGATATTTAAGTAAATTGAAACTGACACCCCTTTCCAAAAATATTGTAGATGTACCTACTTGTTTAGTTTGTAGAAAAGACAATCTTCCTAAGATTAGTGAATATTTGAAAAAATTACAATTATAAAGAATAAATCTTTGACTAAATTTATGATATAATTTAGCATAAAAGGGATAAATAGATATCATAAATAGATTCATTTATTCTAAAAGGGTAAATTGTGATTGAATTAATGAGTCCATATGATATTATGGAAAAATTTGTTGAAGGTATAGAAAAACAAAGAGTTAGAAAAAATATGACACAAGTGGATTTATACAAAGCTGCTGGTATGTCTGCTAAATCATATGCTAATTATATAAGCAGTAAAAACACAAAATTTGAAAATATTATTAAGCTTATGATTGCTCTTGATATGACATCAAAGTTAGACATATTACTTACACAAGAAAAGTACATATCTCTTGATGAAATTAGAAATCAAAAAAAACAAAAAGTAAGAAAAAGAGTAAGAAAAGGATAAAACATGCAAGAAATTAATGCCTATATTTATGGCAAAAAAATAGGAACAATGATTGAGCATGAAGGAAGAGTTTATTTTGAGTATGAAAAAGAGTTTAAATTAGAAGGCTTAGAAATATCACCTATTAAACTGCATACTACAAAAACAAAAGATGCTTATAGCAGCTCAGATCAAATTGGACTTTATCATGGAATTGCGGGAGTGTTCTTTGATTCTTTACCTGATAAACATGGTATGCCTTTTATTGACAGATATTTTGAAAAAAAAGGACTTAGAGCTTTTGAAATGACTATTTTGCATAAACTTGCATTTATTGGAAATAGGGGTATGGGAGCTATTGAATACTTGCCAAAAGAAGAAGACCTTCCTTTGTCTTCTGATTTTGCAATTAATGCAAAAAAAGCATATGAGGAAATGAAACAAAGCTTAGAAAAAGATGATTCTTCAATTGAAGCGTTAATGAATATTAGGCAAAGTGTATCACCTGTTGGTGGGGCTAGACCTAAGATGCTTGTGCAATATAACTATGTGAGCAGTGAGATTAGACTAAACAAAACGGCTTTACACCCTGGATATAAAAGAGCAATTATTAAATTTGATGAAGTTTATGAGTATATGGGAAGTATTGGTTTAACAAGGCTTGAATATATATCAATGAGTATGGCAAAAGAAATAGGAATAAATACAGCTCAATTTCAATTAATTAATGAAGGTAGCTCTAAACATTTACTTGTAAAAAGATTTGATAGAGATGATAATGATGAAAAAATACATATGTGTACAGCGTCAGGATTAATGCATCTTGATATCTCTATTTTAAAAGCTACCTCTTATGAACAACTATTTATGCTTACAAGAAATGTGTGTAAGTCCCAAGAAGATGTAGAAGAACTTTTTAAACGAATGATATTAAATATTCTGATTTTAAATTTTGATGACCATGCAAAAAACTTTGCATATTTAATGGACAGAAGTGGAAAATGGAGTTTGTCACCAGCTTATGATATTACCTATTCAAAAGGTGTAATGAAAGCACATACTACAAGCATTGCAGGAAAAGATTTAAATATTACAAGAGCTGATGTTCTAAAAATTGCAAAGAATCAAGCTATTAAAACAATACATGCTTCAAAAATTATTGATGATTGTATAAAAGTTGCAAAAACTTTTGAAGATAAAGCGATAGCTATTGCGCTAGATGCGGATACTAGAATAGAGTGTAAAAAAAATATTGATAGCCAAATAGAATTGCTTTTAGTATAAAGAATTTACTATCGTGTCCACGAAATGTGAAGAGCTCTTAAAAAGTGGATATTCTCTCTTCATTTTAAATGGCTGGTTTTAGAGCTCATAAAATGCTAACGCATTCCGTTCCTTACTTTTCTTTATTGAAAGAAACGTAACAAAAGAAGCAACTGCCATATTGTTAAAGGCTTACAGCTCCCCTCGCTTGTTATTTATTGTTTCTGCCTTGCGGAACTCCCTAAAACGTGCATTAAAGCACCTTTCTTAACGGTCAAACAGTCCTCATGCTGTTTCGAAACAATAAATAAACGCTCGGCTTCAACAAAGGCAGGATTTCCGCTCCTCGTATACTAAAAATAACTTCTTCTTTTAAAAGATAAAAGAGCACAGAACATATATTAAGTAAAATAACTTTTCATTGGGCTCTTCCCCTGACTTTGAGAAAGCTAAATTTTTTTATTTTTTAGCGAAAAAAGGTGAAAACTGTTAGAGCGTAAGAAATGTGCTCTTTAGCACGTTTTAGTGAGTTTTTGAACCTATCTAACAAATAAAAACATTTAGGAACCCGAAGGGCTTT